>OGOC01001723.1_pt1 | contig 16289 bp, 15 predicted proteins | sample 1552561 | NCBI WGS metagenome assembly OGOC01 (sample SAMEA2580148, study PRJEB22360) | human gut metagenome | biome: human gut; feature: human-associated habitat; material: faeces | place: Denmark | collected 2008/2010
CCGTGACAACCGGAGTGGAACATCTCATAGTGTTTAAATGCGCTGTGACAATTAATTCTGGTCATAATTGTTACCTCAATTTTTCTTACATCTGTTATATATATAAAGTATGTAAAATTTATTCAATTTCAACATTGCTTTATTTTGTTACAAATGTTTACATTGTAAATTTTTGTAAATCTTTATTTAAAAAGTCTAAAGTTTTTGAAAAATATGCCGATATATATTACCAAGGGAAATGAAAAGCTCAGGTAAAAGGAGCAGGGATTATGGGATTTAATGTATCAGCATCAATGGGATATCAATTGGAAAATAGTGAATTCTTGAGAAGTGCTGCAAAAAATATTTTAAATAGAAGCGCTTCTCCTGAAACTACACAGAGAATTATTGAAAAAACTTTGTTCAATTCGGATGTTCAATTAAGAGAATTGTATACAAATCCGCAATTGTCAGTAATAAAAGCTTCAACACAAATAAGTATTAATAATTCTTTAAAAGAAACTTTAAAATATTTGAAAAATCATGCAAATAAAAAATCTGCAAAAGCGCCTGTTCTAGGTGAATTATGGAATATTTTCTCTTCAAATAATGAGGCCTCTGAAAAAAATCCATATAAAGGTGAATTGTATGATTTTGAAATAGATAAGAATGCAAAAAACATTTTTGCAGCGTAAAAAGACTTCTCCTCAAAAGGCGCAGCTGGTATACCAGCTGCGCCGCCTCGTTATATTTCAACTTTTACTATTACTTTTTTAACGCTCAATTTGTTGTCTGGAGTTAAAGACGGCTGGTGTGCATCCTGTGGATAAAATACGAGGAATTCACCTTCTTCCAGTGTCTGGTATGAACTGCATATATTGCAATGAAGAAACTCAATATCTTTTTCTTTATCGTATTCTTTATCCGTTGTACAGTTTGAATAATCTGTTACTCCGACTTTTTCAAGTCCTTTTATCATATATTGAATATCTGCATATCTTCTATGAGCTTCATATGGGGCGTCATCTTTTGTAATGTAGCTTTGAACATTTGCAAAGATTTTTTCGCCGTCAATTAAATATCTGCCATCAGGGATATTTAGTAAATCATTATTTTTAAGCCATTCAAATCCCTGTTTTAGTCTTTCTGAAATTCCGTAGTAAGTATCTGCATTTGTTAGTTTATCTTTTATCATCGTATTACCTTCCTAATATTAACTTAATAAATCTTAACAAATTAATACAAAAAAGGCAATTTATATTTAATAAATTACTTTATATTAATGTAAGGTTAAAAGGTTATTTTAAAATTACACAGGTTAGTAAAAGTTAGGTAGGTTCACTATGTTAATGGCATTCTGGGAAGTCCAGAGATTAACACGCGAAATAAATTACTTGGAACGGCAGGCAATGGAAACCCGCAACCGACTTTCGAATTATCAAAAGTATGCGAGTGTTCTGGGCGGTTCAAGTGTTATGACAATGAACAACATTGCCGGAATTTCTGCCGAACTTTTACCGAGAGCGTCAATGTTTGCACAATTCTCTAATCAAGCAAGTTCAATGAGTGCAATGCAAAATCTTCAAACAATGAAGATGATGGGACAAGTGCCTTGGACTGGTAATGCTTTAGCTCAGTATCAAATAGAGATGAGTGCATTTGCTAAGTTTAAAGAAGAGTCTATGAAGGCTCTTAAACAGCAGGAAGTTCAAATTCTTAATGAAAAGGAAAAAGAAATTCAGCTGGAAATGAATGAAATTGAGCAGCGACTTAAGATGAAGCGTGCGTACCTCGAGTCTGTAAAACAACAGGCTGCTGAGGATGCAAGAAACAGCGCTCCTAAGTTCGGGCTCGGATAACAAGACTATTTAACTCTAAAAACTTATAGTGTGTAGAAAAATAGTGAAGTGTATACCTATTAACTTAATAATTCCCCTCGCCTCTCATCCAAGAGGCTTTTTTTTTTGCAATGTTTCGCTTGACAACTATACTAAGCCAGTATATAATAATTATATAAGGATATGTTGTACAATATGCAAAGTTTTGTCGAACCAATATTAGTAAAGGTTTTAACCCTTTGCCCTGAAACCCTTGCGGCTGTAGGGGGGGGGGCGAAACATCCTATAAATACTAGCTTTGAGCTGGTAGGTTCGACTATCAAATTTACCACCGGAGGTGATTTATGATAACCTTCGGAAGCGATGTTGCTGATTTAATTTTACAGCGGGCTTTAGGTGAAAATACATTAGGCTTGAATAACTCAATCAACCGGATGACAACGGGTTATAAAGTTAACCATGCGAAAGATAATGCAGCCGGTTATTCAATTATCACCGATTTATCGAAGAAAATAAGCTCAATGCTCCAGGTTCAGCAGAATACAGAGGATGGTATTGCATTGCTTCAGACCGCTGAGGGCGGTTTGGAGGAGATACAGAAGCTTCTTGAACGTTTACGAGATTTGGCAACACAGGCGTCAAATGGGACTTATGATGCAGATGCACGGGAAGCAATGCAGGCAGAGGCTGATGAGATATTGGAGCAGATAGAGCAGATAAGAAATGTTACATCTTATAACGGGAAAAACCTGTTTGAAACAGAGCAGAATAGTAATACACCTGTATCACGTCTTTCAAACTCAGTTCGGAGTGCTTCTCCATCGGCTCTTATGTCTTCCCGTGTAATGTCCATATCTGACGAAGATACTGTATCGGGAGCATTTGATTTCTCTTCCGGTGAAACAAAAACCGTAATAATTGATGGGGTAAGTTATACAGTAACTAATAACGCTTCCGGGTCAGCTTCTTTATCTTATACAAAAGATAAGAGTACCGGTGTGTTGACGATATCAGCTAATAAAATGACTATTAAGGGGCAGGCTGATGTTGCTCATAATCTTGTAATAAATGGCAGCTCGAATAATGTTTATGGTGGTGATAAAAACGACTCGCTGGCACTTGCTAACGCTGTTAATCGGGATAATAGATTATATGGTGGAGCAGGGGATGATACCTTTACAAATGTAGCTTCAACTGTACATAACCTATTTTATGGAGACGCCGGCAATGACACTTTCAACTTATATGGATTGGCAACTGTTTGGGCGGGAGACGGAGATGATATTATAAATCTCAATTATTCCGTTCCAACTAGTTCAAATCCTAATGCAAATGGTGGTAGTGGAGATGATATTTTTAATATTAATGCTAATAATTGGTATTGTTATGGTAATTCAGGAGAAGACACTTTTAATATTAAATCCGGCGTGCAAAATACTTTTGTAGACGGTGGTGGTGGCACAAATGCAATTAATGATAATGGAACAAATACAATAAAAGCAAATGTTCCAAATGCGAATGCGTATTCGGAAGTTTTTGCAATAGGGGCAACAAAAACATTAACGATTAACGGTAAAGAATATACAATTACTAATACCGCATCTTATGTTCAAAATCTGGTTTATTCTATAAAAGGTGATACGATTGAATTTCAAGGGACATATTTTAAAATAACAGGCAATTCCGAGCAAAGTCACAATGTAAAGTTACTATCACAGAGGATGACTTTTACCGGCGGAAATTTGAATGATACTATTATAGTCGCAAATACTGCCAGATATGCAGCAGTATATGGCGGTTCTGGCGACGATTATATTGAGAATAATGCTGCAGATGTGTATATGTGGGGGCAGGATGGCAATGATAAAATTATTAATAATGGCGCTAACAGTTGTCTGATTTTTGGAGGAAATGGTGATGATACTGTAGAGATTACAAAAGGAACAGGGCATTATCTTGATGCAGGTGACGGAAATGATAATGTGACAGTGTTAGGTAGTGCAAGTAATGCAACAATATATGGCGGAGCCGGTAAAAATACAATTACGAATAAATCAGGTAATAATATTGGTATCAGTGGTTTTGGAGATGCTGATAATTGTTCTGCAATAGTAATAAATCCTTCTGCATCCAAAACGGTTACAATCAACGGGGTTTCTTACTCGCTGGTTAATCAATCAAGCGACAGAACCTCTGTTGTTTTATACAATTATAATTCTGTGTCAGGCGAAACTTCTTTTTGGGGTTCTTACGTAGATGTACAGGGTAAAACCGATAATATTGCATACAATGTAGTAGTAAGTGGTGCATATAATAAATGTTATGGCGGAGAATTGGATGACAAATTGACTGCTAAAGGCTGGGTTGTTAACCTTTATGGAAAATCCGGCAATGATACTTTAATCCAAAATTCATACTGGGCGAGAACGTATGGCGGCAATGGAGATGATACAATTATCGCTAATCAATCCGGCAACTTTATTTATGGAGAAGCAGGAAATGACACAATAACAATAAATGTTTCAACAAGCAATGAGATTGATGGCGGTACCGGTGATGATACGTACAATATCAATGCTTCTTGTGCTCCAAAAGATACAGACGGTAATAATATATATAATATTGATGCTAACGATTGTAACATTACAGGCGGGATGGGGAATGATACATTCTATGTTAATGGAAATAATAATATTGTTAATGGAGCAGGCGGTGATGATTATTTTGTTATAAATAGCAAAGGTGCAAATACAATTGATGGTGCAACTGGCGATAATTATTATGTCGATAATTCGGACGGAAATGCTGCGCTCGTTAATGTCGTTAGCGATCCAAACAGCGGAATGCTGCAGTTTTCTTCAATCGGCGAAGAAAAGTCTTTTATCATTGATGGCAAGAAATACACTATAAAAAATTCGACGACTCTTGGCACTTCTCAAGCTGTTAACAGTTTGAAATATTCATATAATGCAACAACCGGCAAAATAACTGTTGACGGTTCTAACTTTACAATAACTTCTGATGACAGTGCTTGTAATTTAGCCGTTAAAGGTGATAACAATCTTGTATATGGAAGTAAATATGCAGATACAATAATTGTCGAATCAGGCTCAAATAATAAAATTTATGGTTTGAATGGTGACGATAATCTAATTTTAAATTCTGCGAATAATTCAGTTCTTGGAGGTGAGGGTAATGATACAATTACTGTTAATGCGGCCTCCAGTAAAGAGATTAACGGTGAAGATGGTAATGATATTATTAATATAAATTGTAATAATAATTCAAATATCATGGCTGGAGATGGTAATGATAAATTAAATATTAACGGTTCAAATAATGTTGTAGATGCAGGTAACGGAAATAATAATATTACAATTTCCGAATCTAATAATACTGTAACGGCAGCAGATGGAAGTAATGACATTCGTGTAACGGGTTCATCAAATAATGTTACAGCCGGAAGTGGAAATAATAAAATTGGTATTTCAGGTGATGATAATACCTTAAATGTTGATAAAGCTGTCGGCGAAATCAATATCCTCGGAAACAGCAATGAGGTAACAGTAAATAATGGTGCGAATAAAACAATAATTCGCGGCAGCCATAATACATACATAAGCTTAAACGGCGAGAAAAATGTTTCTGTTAAAGGCAGTTATAACGAGATAAATACCGGCAGTTCGAGTGATGTTTTCAATATATCAGGTGATTTCAACTACATAAATAGCACAGGCGGCGACAACAGTGCAATAATCTCTGGTGATTCAAATATTTATGAAGGCGGATCCGCCAAAGATACTATACGCGTAAATTCGGGCAATAGCAACAATATTGATGGCGGAGCCGGAAACAATACTTTGTACGACAAAGGAATTAATACTATTTATACAAATGTCCGCCGTATAATAACCTCTCCGTTTGAAACGGATTTAAAAATTGATATTGGCAGTGGTGATGATAAATTTATACACATAACAATAGATTTTAGTACTATTGGCTTTACAGTCGATTTATCAACTGCTAAATCTGCTTTAGAAAGTTTAGAAGCCATAGATGATATGTTAAAGACTGTATCCGAACAGCTTTTAAATATAGGCAGCACCATAAACCGTTTAGAGAGCGTTGCAGAAGCACAGGCACTAAAACTTAATAACTTGATATCTTTCCGTTCAACTATGCAGGATGCAGATATAGCGGAAGAATCATCAAATTACATCCGCTACCAAATCTTACAGCAAGCCTCCTCAACTTTATTAGCTTCATCTAGAAATCTTAAAGCACAAAATGTTTTAGGACTGCTTTCAAATATTTCTTAATAAACTGGTATATCAATAGGGTTAAGCAGCTTTACGCTCAGCACATCACCTTTATTAATGTATACGTCCTGACCTTTTCTAAACATATCTGCAACACTGTCGCCAACCCAGTATCCAACTCCGCCGATAAATCCGCCTACAGCGCAGATAGGTGCTGTTAAATATTGAATACCCGGAGCAGATTCTCCTGCACTCATACCATAATTGGTTGCATTTTTAGTTATTTCTACTCCTCGTTCATAGTTTTTCTTGACAGCTTCACCGTATCCAAGGTTTTTATACAAAGACCCGTCAAAATATATATTATCAAATTGACATACGGCCATATCCAAAGGAATTTGTCTGCCGTTAGGGGTAACTACATGATCAAAATCAAGATAAAGTTTAGCGCCTCTTGAAAATCTTTTTGCCGTATTAACCTTAGAAACACTTCCTCTTACAACAGAGCCTGCCGGTAATATTATGTTTGTATCAGATGAGAGCTCATTCTTTAATGTCGCAACAAAAGAATCTCCTTCACATCCTGAAAAAGTGCTTACAGGCTGTAAAAATTCCAGTTCAAAAACAGTTCCTGCCGGTATTCTTTTTGTTCTGGCATCAGCTTTAAAAGCACCTGCAAAAGCAGCAGTTGATGCTATGCACAATGTCAGCATTAGTATTATAAAATTTTTCATAATTCTCTCCTCCAATACACGACGATTGTAGCATATTGTAATACTAATTGCAATCAAGATTAATATCTTCATTTTTAGCAGAAAAATGCTTTATCATCTGCGAGGCAGCTACTGCTGTAAATGGTACGCAGATAACAATTGCAATGCTTCCTATCAGCGCAGATGCTGTTTCAGTTACTACTTGATTAAGGTTTATAAATTTTTGCAAATCAATATTTCCTGCGAGAAGCAAAAGTGGAAGCGAACCGCCGAGATATACCAGTATTAAAGTATTTGCCATTGTTCCGATAATATCACGCCCAACATTCATTCCGGAAATAAAAAGATCTTTTACTGTTTTTGTATTATCTGTGATATAAATTTCATTAATTGTGCTGGCAATTGACATTGCAACATCCATTACAGCCCCGAGTGTCGCAAGTATCATTGTCGAAATTGTTATGCCGATAAAATCAAGTTCAGGGTGAGCTGTATACAAAAACATTGAGTTTTCTTCTGTGAAACCGGTAAGATGCGCAGTAAACATGGTTATGTATGACAGCAGGCCTGCGAACAAAAGACTTAACATAGCTCCGATAACAGCAGATGTGCTCTTTGCGTTAAAACCGCCTACCAGATACATTGTTGCTGCAGTTGAAGCAATACAAATTAAAATAGTCGCAAGAACCGGATTTATACCAATTAATATTAAAGGCGAGAGTGCGTGTGTTATAAGAAGCACTGTAAGCCCTATAGAAATAAGGCTGTAAAATCCTTTTTTTCTTCCTACATATATCAAAAGTCCGCAGAATAACAATGACAGCCAGCAAAGATTTCCTGAACGCTTGATGTCTTCAATAGAAAACTCCACTCCTTCTCCGTTGTCTTCTGCATGGAGTATAACTTTTGTATTTTTTTTCAATTTGATATCATAATAAGGATTTCCGGTAAGCATATTATCAAGCTCTACGGTTTCACCTTTAAATTCTCCGGTAAGAAGCCTAACCTGTATAGTTTGTTTGGTCTGTGATACAGTATCGTCGTTTAAATCAACATACTGAACCTTTTCAACTATTCCGGTCTGGGAAGGCAGTATCTTTGCTTCATCTGCCAGAACCGGTAAAAACAACATTGATAATATTAATAAAAGATATTTCATAATATGCGCCTTGCTTAATCAAACAGATTAGTCTGCATTGATTGTATTTTAATTCCTAAATGTCTATATCCTTCCGGCGAAACTTTTCTGCCTCTCGGAGTTCTCTGCAAAAGACCGGCCTGAAGGAGATATGGTTCGCATACATCTTCAATCGTTCTTACATCTTCGCTCAGTGCCGCGGCTATTGTTTCTATTCCGACCGGCCCGCCGTCATACTTATCAATAATTAAATTTAAAAGAGCTCTGTCTGTGTTATCAAGTCCAAATTCATCTATTTTTAACAAATCCAGTGACTCATTGGCAACATTTTCGTTAATTTTACCGTCGTGTTTAACTATTGCAAAATCTGCAACTCTTTTAATAAGTCTGTTTGCAATTCTTGGCGTTCCTCTTGAACGCATTGCAATAGCTTTTGCACCATCAGTAGAAATTTCAATATCAAGAATTTTAGCAGTTCTTTGCACAACGCTGGTTAATTCTTCTATTGTATAAAATTCAAGTCTGTGGATAATCCCGAACCTGTCACGAAGCGGACTGGAAAGTTCTCCAGCTTTTGTTGTTGCGCCGATTAAGGTGAACTTAGGCAGAGGTATTCTTAGAGTTTTTGCGGTCTGGCTCTTGCCTGTTGTCATATCAAGCGTAAAATCTTCCATTGCCGGATATAAGATTTCTTCCGCAACTTTATTTAGCCTGTGAATTTCATCTATAAATAAAATTTCTCCGCCTTTTAATGACATTAATATACCTATAATATCACGCGGTCTTTCCAGCGCCGGAGCAGAAGTAATTCTTATATCAACTCCCATCTGCGAAGCAATAACCCCCGCAATTGTTGTTTTCCCCAGACCTGGTGGACCGTAAAATAACATATGGTCCAGAGGCTTGCTGCGTTTTTTAGCAGCTTCCAGTGTTATTTTTAAGGTTTCTTTGAGCGCTCCCTGTCCTATATAGCTGTCAAAGTCTTTAGGACGTATAGAGCTCTCAAATGTATTGTCATATTCAATGGTTTCAGGCTTAACTATAGGGTTTTTCTTATTCCCCCCGTATTTACCCCTTTTCTCCAATTCGTCATCATCTGATATAATTGCCATAAATTAATCATAGCATAAATTTTTAACAAACTCTATTTGTTTTTAGACCTTTTAGATAATCTCTAATGTTATTGAATGTTTTTTCTAAAAGATAATTTACAGAGTCATTTGTATTATAAGCAATATGAGGGGTAATAATTACATTATCCATCTTGAATAACTTTTGGGTTATTAAAGCTGTTTCTACGCAATTAGAATTAGAATTTTCAATAACATTTGTTAACTCGCCCGGGTGAGTGCTAAGAAATTCACACTCAAGTACATCGAGAGCAGCAGCTTTTACCTTACCTTTGATGAGATTGTCATATAAAGCTTTTATATCTAAAAGTTCTCCGCGTGCTGTATTTACTATATAAACTCCATCTTTCATCTTGTCAAATTCATCAGGGCCAAGCATATGGTAATTATCTCCTGTATATGGAAGATGCAGGGATATAATATCAGATTCTTTTAAAAGTTCATCAAAACTTACGAAGTCACAAAATCCTTCCAGCTCCGGATTTTGCATATAAGAATAAATCATAACTTTCATACCAAAGAAATGCGCAATTTTTGAAACCAGAGCGCCTACCTCGCCGCAGCCTATTATGCCGAGCTTTAAGCTGGAAAGAGTGCGCCCTTCATAATGCTCATAGTTAATGTTATGGCTTTTCATGTCAATAATTGCAGGAAGCATGTTTCTTATAAGAACTATTATCAGGGCAATTGCATACTGGGCAACTGCTTCTTCTCCATATTCTTCGATATTTAAAACTGCAATATTGTGTTCAATACAATAATCAAGATCAATATGTCCGTATCCATATGAACGGGTGGCAATCATTCTTAGATTACGGAATTTATCAAGAACATTTCTTGTAAGGTTAGAGCTCCTGAATACACTAATTATAGATGTTTCTTTAAGCTGCTCTTCGCTGAGTTCTGTAGTTTCATTAAGAGGTTCATTAATAAAAGTTATATCAAAATCCACTAACTCATTATTTTCAAAAAATTCTTTTTCAGACTCTCTAAAGTCGAACATCATCATCTTTATCACTGGCAATCTCCTTTTTTAATTAAGTATGAGGGTAAAATAAATATATGCTATTCTACAGACAGGCAATTTATGGTAGCATTAGTGATAAAGAGGTGATTATATGAAAAAAATCAGTATTGTTTCATCCTGCTTTAATGAGGAAGATAATATTCCTATACTATATAGAGGAATAAATGAAGTGATAGAAAAGTATATAGAAAGGTATGAATTTGAGTTCATATTTATCGATAATGACTCGACTGATTTTTCTCAGGATGAGCTTAGAAAACTAGCAATGGACGACAAGCGGGTTAAACTTATTTTTAATTCAAGAAATTTTGGATACATAAAATCCGCTTACTATGCAATTATGCAAGCTTCTGGCGATGCTGTAATATATCTTGCCTCAGATTTACAAGATCCTCCTGAATTGATTGCTGATTTTATTGACAACTGGGAAAAAGGTTGTGATGTCGTAATTGCCAGAAAATATGACAAGAAAAGCTTTTCTTTCTTAAATATTCTAAGGAAGTTTTATTATTTTGCCCTTGACTTAATGAAGGATGAAGGAGGAAATCTTATCCGTAATTATAAAGGGTTTGGGCTTTATGATAAAAAGGTTATAGATAAACTTAAAGAGGTTGAAGATCCTTATCCGTATTTCAGAGGTTCAGTTCTAGATATGGGATTTTCAATGAAAATTATTGATTTTGATGAGCCGGAAAGAACGAGCGGTTTTGATAAGAATAATTTGGTAACTCTCTGGGATAATGGTATGCTGGGGCTTACGAGAACAACAAAAGTTCCGATTCATATTATTACAATGATAGGGTTCTTTGGTACGGTTATAACCTTTGCATTAATTATGCTTAGCCTTATCTGCTATGTCGGGTATTTAAACTTTATTATCCCTAAAAAAATGCTTTCGCTTTATTTCTTAATGTTTATACAAATTTTAAGCGTCGGCATGATTGGAGAATACTTGATAATGCTTTGCAGATTTGCAGAGAAAAAGCCTCTTGTTATTGAAAAAGAGAGAATAAATTGGGAAGTATAGTTTATCCCTGCATATGTGATGCTAAGCTCTGCAAATTTGTGTAATCCTGCATACAGTATGTTTCATCAACGGCCAGTCTGCCGTAGAATATGCTGTCAGAAACAGCCCTTCTCTTTTGTGTACCAGCAGTTGACATATCTGCTCTGTACTGTTTTGCTTCTTCTCTTTGTGAACCTTCCAGTTCAGAGAAATTTAAGCCCTGCGTAACTTCATTGTATTTTTGGGAAGCTTGCTTATATGCTGATATTGCAGCATCGTATGCTGTACTTGCTTTGCTTTGCAAGTTAAGCCAGTGCTGCCTCCAGCCGGCATGTTTTTCCTTCTGTTCTTCAAAACTTTGATTGAGTTCTTCCCACTTGCTGTTCATGCCGAATAAATCGTTAGGATCTACTTCAACACGTTTCCCGTCAATTTCAACGTACCATTTGCCGTCAATACCTTTGTTTGCCGGCATGTATTGTCCGTTTATCCAGACTTTTGGTTGTGAATTTCCAGATACTTGTACCACGTGTTTATACTCCTTAAATATATAAAGTATGCATAGCTGGAAAAATTGCCTTTTTTGTAAACAAATTTTAACTTAATTTAAGATTTGTAAAAAAATTACAAGAAACAGTTTACTTTTTTTATATATTGAAACAATAATGTTATTGTAAGAAGTATATATCACAAATACATGGAATGTATGTTTTGAATAAGCATTAATGCCGACAATGGAAGTCAGCGAGCTTATGAAAAATGTGTAGAAAATCGTTTTTAAATAATCAGGGTAAAACAGTGGTGTATACGGACAGGGTACATATCCAAAAATAAGGAGAGAATACTATCACAAAAGCCGTGATATAATCACAGGCTTCTCAGGGCTGTTTTTAGTCTTATTAGAAACAGTCATGGGGAAAACTACGCAAAAAATGCCTAATAAGGGCAAAGAGTAACATAGAGTGCTGCACACGGAATGTGCAGTTGTAGACGGGCGAAAAGTAAATTATTTTGCCGCGTCAGATTAGAGTACGTATCGAAAGAGAGAAAGGAGATCCCAACTATGGCACTCACAATCAACACAAACATTTCATCAATTATCGCACAAAGAAGTTTGAACAGTGCGACAACAAATTTGAACACATCTTTAGAAAGGATGTCCACAGGTTACAAAATTAACCACGCAAAAGACAATGCTGCCGGTTATTCAATTGCAAACATGTGGGAAACTCAACTAGGTTCTCTGGATGTAGCTGCGGATAACGCGGCAACAGGTTCAGACATGTTGACATCAGCAGAACAAAGCTACAGCCTTTTGTCAGATCACTTACAGCGTATCAGAGATTTGACCGAACAGGCTGCAAACGGCACTTATGCTTCTGCTTCACTTAAAGCAATCCAGTCTGAAATTTCAGCAAGATTAGATGAAATTACACGTGTGGCATCAAATGCTGAATTTAACGGAATTAAGCTTATGTCATTTGATGGTACTAATGGTAATATTACCGGTATGAACGAAAAGGGTATCGACTTGCAGGTTGGTCTTTATGGTGATGGTGACAGTATTATAAATTTAGATATTGATCTGTTTAAAAGTGCAACAATCAGCGGGCTTTTCACAAATATGACAAAGGCTAATGGTAATGGTGTAACATTACAACAGATGCTTGAGCAAGCTAATAATAAACAATCTGTGGATTTGAAAACAACAGATGAAGAACAAAAAATAGTTAATAATAAAATATTTGCAGCAGCTTGCAGCGGTCTGATTTATGACAGTGCTACTGATTCTTATACTCTAGCATCTGGTGTAGAAGATTCTTATGGAGCAAAAGAAATGTTGAGCTTCCTTGATTCTGCAATTGATGATATTTCTTCAAGAGTAACAAGAATTGGTGCTGCTCAGAACAGAGTAGAATCTGCTATTACTGCAATAGATGTGCAATCTCAAAACTTGACATCATCATTGTCTACGCTGAGAGATACAGATGTAGCAGAAGAATCTTCAAACTATATTCAGTCACAAATTCTGCAGCAAGCATCTGCAACCCTGTTAGCAACAGCAAACCAGACACCAAGTATTGCATTAAACTTAGTTTAAGAAAGGTTAAGGTATGGATAGAACTATTTATTTTTGCTAGTTCGTTGATTAGGGTTATGGTTGTTGAAGGGAAACGAGTTAACTCGTTTCCCTTTTTCTATATTATTATACCAGACAAACTAATTTACCCTGCGCAGACTTTATGATATTATTCAAACCATGCAAAATATAAAATCTATTATCTCAGAAGAGCTTAATTTTGTTGATAATGAAATTAAAAATGTTTCGCTAGAACAAGATGATATAAAACAAGCTTTAGAAAATTTTTTATCAGGCTCATCAAAACGAATTCGCTCAACGATTACTTCTTTATATATTAAAGCCTTGGACAAAAAAGTTTTACCGCAATGTATAAAAATAATGGCTGCTGGTGAAATAATACATAATGCGTCACTGCTGCACGATGATGTAATTGATAATGCTAAAACCCGTAGAGGTGAAACTACAATAGGAGAAGTATTTTCACCATATGTATCAATACTTTCCGGAGATTATTTACTTTCTATTGCAACAGAAAAATTGATGGAGGTTAACGATAATAATATATTGAAAATTTTTTTAAACTGCACAAAACAAATGTGTAATGCAGAGTTAACCCAATTTTTTCTTCGAGGAAAGAAACCTGATATTGACCAATATATAAGAATTTGTGAGGGAAAAACTGCATTCCTTTTTGAGGCAATTATGGAAAGCTGTGCAATTATTGAAAATTTACCGGTTGCTGATGCCGTTAGTTTTGCAAGAAATTTTGGTATATTTTTTCAGCTAAAAAATGATTTAGAGAAGTTGTCGGCAGAGTGTGATGCTGCTAATGAAATCTTTACTCCTAAAGATATTTTGGGTATTGAAAAAACATCTGCTTTAATAGATAATTATTTAAAGAGGCTAAGAGGAGATATCGGGCAGCTGCCTGATAATATTTATAAGAAGGGACTAGAGGGTTTACTTACAGAACTATGATTGATAAAGAGAAGTTTAAGGCAAATCTTAAAGAAACAATAGATACTATAGTTTTTGTTGTAGTTGCAGTTATTTTAATAAGATTTTTTATTGCAGAATTAAGATGGATACCATCCGGTTCTATGAAACCTACACTTGTCGAAGGTGATAGAATTGTTGTTGAAAAACTGACTAAATTTCCCAATCTTCTAAAAAATCATAGTTTTGAAAATACTCCGCAAAGAGGCGATGTAATGATATTTTATCCGCCTTTTGTAAAATTGAAAACTACGCCTTGGGCTGTTTTTAGCAGACTAACAGGTTTTTTCTGCAAAGACATTGCTTATATAAAACGTGTTGTAGGGCTTCCTGGTGAAAAGCTGGAAATCAAACAGGGCGATAACGGAGCTTATAAAGTTTATATTAATGATAAACCATTAAAAGAAGATTATATAATGAGCGAGTATGATTTCCACAAGTGCAAATCAGATATGTATTGCGGTCCTCTTGTAATTCCTCAGGGACATTATTTCATGATGGGGGACAACCGTGGCAATTCTATGGACAGCCGTTTCTGGGGAACATTGCCAAAGGAAAGGTTCATAGGCCGCGCTGTATTTCTTTTCTGGCCGTTTACGCATATGAGAAGTCTGTAATTTATCCCTACTAAAGTTGTAGAAATTTCTAACTAATTGGGAATTTTAATTTTTGGCTACAGCATTTAATATGATAGTGTGAAGGAATAAAAAGCCGGAACAATTATCACAAAAGTCTTTTGCCACATTTTGGCATTACTTTTGTTGTGTTCATGGAAGAAAAAAGAAAGAAAAGGAGATCAATTTATGGCTTCAATCACTATTAACACAAACCTTGCCTCCTTGACAGCGCAAAGAAACTTGTCAGCGGCAACAACAGGTATGAACACCGCAATGGAAAGATTATCAACGGGGTATCGTATTAACTCCGGTAAAGATGATGCTGCAGGCTCAGCTGTATCAACTTTAATGGAAGCTCAGATTTCAGGTTATGATGTTGCTGAATCAAATGCAACAATGGGACTGTCGCTTCTTGATACTGCTGAAGGTGTATTGGATATTGTTTCTGATTATCTGCAGCGTATAAGAGATTTGACCGAACAAGCTGCCAACGGTACTTATGGTACATCTTCAATGCAGGCAATCAGAACAGAAGTTCAACAGAGAATGGAAGAAATAAATCGTTTATGTGACGTTATTGATTTTAACGGAATCAAACTCTTAGATGGTACAAGTAATGCTTACCAGAGCGGTTCCGGTGTTAACTTGCAGGTAAGTAACAATTCCGGTAAACCAAATATTATTAATCTTGAAAAATCATTGTTTGCATCTGCAAAATGTAGTGCATTATTTAATACTACAAATGGCAATGAATGGTTCATACGTCAAGGTGAAAATTTTGATGCAGCTAAAGATGCTCATGGTTATATAGATTCAGAAAAATTCTCTACACCTGCATTATATGCAAGAATTAATGGTACAAGAGTAGAGTTAGATGATGGTACTGTTTACGACTTTACTGGTCAAGGTATTAAAGATAATAACTATGATGAGTTCGGAACAAGAAATGGTAAAACTGGTGTATTCAACTGTATAACTGCAATCTGTGATGCAGTTTATACAAATGATTCAACAGCACGTGAATTTTTACAATTCATTGATGATGCAATTGAAAACATTTCAGACAGAACTGCTCTTATCGGTGCGTACATGAACCGTGTAGAATCAGCTGTTGATGCAATCGGAGTTCAAAAGGAAAACATTGTGGCAGCAAATTCTTCTATCAAGGATGCTGATGTTGCTACAGAATCTTCTAACTATATTAAGTATCAAATATTGCAGCAATCTACAGCAACATTGCTTTCAACTGCAAACCAGACTCCAAGTATTGCATTGAATTTAATCTAATAAGTTTTTCTTAAATAGTGATGAAGCCCCCGCGCAGCGGGGGCTTCATTGGCAAACATAATAAAAAGCTTGAGTTAAACTCAAGCGGAAAAAGGGAAAAGGGATTAGTGTTAAATGTATTATAGAGTTCAGAAACGCATTTCTTCAGCAAGAACTCAAGTTTAGCTGAAAATACCGAAAGTTCTTTCAATGTTATCAGAAATTACTTTTTTAACG
>OGOC01001728.1_pt1 | contig 16262 bp, 10 predicted proteins | sample 1552561 | NCBI WGS metagenome assembly OGOC01 (sample SAMEA2580148, study PRJEB22360) | human gut metagenome | biome: human gut; feature: human-associated habitat; material: faeces | place: Denmark | collected 2008/2010
TACCTTTACACCCGCCAGCGGATTAGCCATCAGATACTGTAACTGTGTCATATCACTGGATGCTCCACCAACTGCCTGAAGCCCACTAATTCCCGTTGAAACCCGAGACATGATATAAATGCATAAAATAGCAAATGGTATCAAGGTTATTGCAAATGCTTTCCAATACTTTCGGTTACTTTCAAATTTATTCTTTGGAATCAAAAATACCAACAATCCCATACATGCATAAACATATTTACACAAGAACATTCCAAGTAACAAAAAGCCCAGCAGTAACGTATGTTTCCATGACAACTTGACATTTTCATCAAAAGCATAATATAAACATAACGCAATAAATAAGAACCCAAATCCATTCAGTACCGCATCCTGTGAAAGCGAAGCTGCCTGATATATACTTAAAGGCATTACTGCCAGCATTGCAAGTAAATTCTTATAGCAGGGAATAAAACGAATTGCAAAAAATCCAAGCATAACATAAGTTAACAGGTTAAACAGTCTTCCCATCAAAATGACACCATAGATACTTAAATTCAATGCTCTTCCAATGAAAATTCCAAGTCCCTGTGGCCAATATACAATTGACGTCACACTTTCATAATATGTCATTTCAACCTTAACATTTGAAAATTTATGAGTTTTTAAATAATTTACATATTCACTTCCTTCACTTCCATTCGGTGTTATCTGCCGATATGAAATATCACTCACATTCTCAGGAACATTTATCACACCATCCCCATGGGAAAAATTACCAAAAGAGCCCAGTATATTTCCATAAGAAACATCCATTGCCTTATAAAAATGCGATGGACCATCACATTCCTGAAACGGCGGATTAATTACCGCCATTGCAATTCCCATTACTGTTGCTAAAATAACAAATATATACTCCGGACGTTCTAACCGTTTCGGCAACACACAAATACCAACAACTACAGCTGCTCCTAATCCGAATAAAACAAAAAATGCTAGATTTAATCCTCCGCCGTAAATAACAGACATCCGAAGACTTGTTCCTGACTCCTGATTATTTACTGTCATATCGGATTCATAATCCCCTTTCAGTACACAGTAATTCACCTCATCAACAGGAGTTTCTTCCTGCAGCATAAGATATACTTTCTGTTTTCCACTCACCTCACCAGATGAAAATGAAAAACTTATTACCGACTCTTCCCCCCTGGAATCCGGTAAATCGGTCTGTGCGCTAGCTAGTAATTCATTTGTATCTGCATTATAAAGTCCTGCATCTATAACAACATTCTGACCTGAATCATTTGTCATTAAAAGTGCAATCGACTGCACACTCTCTTTTATTTCAAAATACTGCGTAACAATCGTCTCTTCAGCTGGAATTACATCATTCTCTCCACTTCTATCATTATAATTATCCTGTCTTGATTCATAAAATACGTTTCTATGTTTTACCATCAAAACTGAAATTATTAAAAATACACCAATTGCGATCCAATATTTAACCGGAATTTTTTTTATTTTCTCCTTCATTTCTGCTTACCCACACCTCGTTTTCTATCTTTTAAATGCAATATCAGACATACCCCAGCTAAACCAATGATTCCAAGTGCACTTCCTATAATGCCTTCCTTTAACCTTGGAATATGATATACCGCCTGCACATTATGAACTCCAGGTTTCAGTCTTACTGCAGTAAATCCATAATCACCATTTATGATTGTTTCTTTTTCCTCATCTACATAGATTTCCCAGCCTTCCTGATCCGGAATAGTCAAAAGCAGAAATCCTTCCTTCTCATTCGAAACAGTACCTTCAAGTGAAGAACCGTCTACTTTAAAATCTCCAATGTCCGTCTGTCCAGGTTCTTCCTTTGATAACATATCCTGTCTGTCCCTGACAATCAAGGTATCCCCTAAAAGTTTTCTGCGACTTCCTTCATCCATTTTTTCACATTCTTCCTGTGAAATAGTTTTTTCATAAAAAGAAGCAACTGAATCTGCATATATATTTTGATATATATATACCTCCCCTATTTTATGTACATATTGGCACCAGGAATAATCAATTTCAGATGTACTTAAAATATATTTTAAATTAATCAACCGCATCGGATAAATCTCTGTTTCATCTGTCACAATAAATGCCCTTTGAGCATCTGTCACCTTCTGGCTACTGTACAGATTTGTATAAAAAGATGACAAATTGCGATTTATGGTACTATTATAATCAGTTATAGCAGAATATCCGGCTATCAACGAATCTCCATACGTTGAAGAAAATGAGTATGTCTTCTCCACGCGGTAAAAAGAATCATCTTTCTCCTTTAAATATTTCAATGCATCTATCGTATCATTTCCCATCCCTTTATCAGAATAAATTATTTTTTCTCCCGAAGCATAAGCCGTTACCCGCTCATTATTGGTAATATAATTTTCCCTTCCCACAGAAATAATCAGACATATTCCAAGGAAAACTTCTACTATCCCCCACATCTTTTTTGTTCTGCAAAAATATCCAATTCCAAGCAATCCTGCAAAGATCAGGCACAAAACAATAAGCTGTCCATCATATTTTATCACTTCACCAGACGCTCTCTGACCGGTCTGTAACAGCACTCCAACACTTGCCGCCAGCCCCAATGCCAATCCAAAAATACTGATTTTTTTTCTTACAATCAGACTTTCCCATTCTGTTGCTACCAGCAATGCTGCTACCGGCATGATTACAAAAGTATATCTTGCCTGCACATATGCAAATCCATTAAACGCAATAGCAAATCCCGGATTATACAAAATAAATACGCCTACCATTGTCACAAAGATTCCATATACCAGCTGTTTTGTATTTTTGCACTCTCTTATTTTACGTACAAGAAATTGTCCCAGAAATATAAAAATAAATACAGTAAGGCAGACATTTGGCATCTCATAATAATTTCCCCAACCCGTTGCATGCTCTAACTGGTTAATGCAAAAAGTATTATTTGATATAAGACGACCCGTTGTTTCTATATTGGCATCCATTGTATAAGTAGAAAACAGACCACTTAAAAACTTTGTAATTGCAGACTCACTGGAATCCAGCCTTGTCGAACTGGAAGTCAGGTAAGATGCTGCCGGCAATAATGTCACCGCATCCATAAATACACCACATATAATTGTTCCAAAGACTGTTGCCGCACGTTTTAATCTGTCTTTCCATTGCCAGTCCAGCTCCGGATTAATCAGCCTGAGTACACAGTATATTGCAGCAAATGCAAGTGCCATATATGTATTATAATAACTGTATAATGTCGATGCTGCGACTGCGACTCCCAATCCCGCAATATATTTTACTTTGACTTCCCGTAACAGTTTCTCCAGGAAAATCAAAATTATTATCTGGTATACACAAATTGTTCCCAGCAAATAATGTTGTCCCCATAACATCAGATAACCATTAAATGCATAAAGATATCCGCCAACACATGCTGCTTTTTCTGAAACATGAAACATTTTCAAAAAATAACGGCATAAAAGTGCCGATAAAACAATCTTCAATATCTGCGCTACTACAAGCAGTCTTCTTACCTTTGAGATTCCACCGATTACTCCACCTAATATTACAAACAATCCAAATGGATCCAACGTCTGTGAAATATTGTTCATCAGACTTGTTCCCAAACCATAATCCCAGTTCCAGATACCAAATGTTCCTTCCTGTATTCTTCTTACACAGTTCATGTAATATGGATAATACTGCTGGATGGTATCTGATCCAATATCTGCAAAGATAAAAAGTCTGTCACCAAATATATAATCATGAAAAATATATAATACGGTGATGCCAACCACAAAAAGAAATACTGTAATGGAAGCAGTTTTTTTTAGTTTTGTTCTATCTTCCGAAATATATTCCACACCTTTTACCAGTACTCCAACCAGCAATAATACAATTGCTATTTTAAAAATAGCCTTCTTATGAATTCGTACATACACTTCAAATGGATTTCGATAAGAGATTTGGTTAATATTATAATGCAGTCCCTGTACATCTGAAATCAATAGTTTAATATACTTTGTTCCTTTTTCTACCTGAATTGGATTATGCCCCAGCTGATAAGTATATGTTGCTGGATCACTATTAAATTCTTTTGTTTCTGACTGCCAGATAAAACCTGTAATTTTCTGATTCAGTTGATTCATTTCAACATCCAAGAGTTTATCTGCATTTACCGGAATAATAAAGAAACTGTCTTCTCCCGTAATATATCCATCCTCATCCTGGATTAAATCATTAGCAGAGCTTTTTATTTCTTCAAGATTTTGTTTTTCCTGCTGGAAAGTAAAATATATTTTCCAGTTGTCAAATCCCCGTTCTCCAACCGTTCCCACCAAAACCAGCCCTGCAAGAATCAGAACCAGTTCTGCAAGCAATACTGCTGCATTTTTTAACCATTTCTTCCTATCGACTTGAATCTGCATCTTCCTTCTCCTCATTCAGCATCTGGCGTACCACATAAAGGGGTCTTTGTTTTGACTGCATAAAGATATTTCCTACATAAATGCCTACCAGACCGACTACCATAATAATAATTCCTCCGATGAGACAGTTGGTTGCTACGATACTGGTCCAGCCTGCTGCCACATGACCGGTAAAATAATAGATAATCAGTCCGATAATCACCAGTGCTGAAATGATGGACATCAGAAATCCAAAGCCCATGGTGAATTTCAGGAGCTTATCTGACTGGGAGGTTAAAATCTCTCCCGCCATCTTAAAACGCTTCTTCATGTTATAAGAGGATTTTCCCTCAAAACGGGAATCGTGTTCCACATCAATTGCTGTCTGTTTAAAGCCAAGCCATTTCACATAAATAACAAAAGCACGGTGCATTTCCCGCATTTTGCAATAATTATCGATTACCACACGTTTGCTGATACTGAAATTACAGATTGCCGGATCATAGTGTCCATCCGATGCAAAGGAATAAATCTTATAGAATATTTTAGATACCAATACCTTTAAGAAAGAATCTTTTCTATGTACTCTTCTGGCAAAGACCACATCATAACCTTCCTGAGCCTTGCGATAAAGATTCGGGATTTCTTCCGGTCTGTCCTGTAAATCACAGTCCATCACCACTACCCAGTCTCCTTTTGAGGCATCCAGTCCTGCAGTTATTGCCATAATCTGTCCGAAATTCCGGGATAATTCAATCCCCTTTACACGGCTGTCCTCCTTACAGATTTCTTCGATTACTTCCCACGAATTCTGCGGGCAGGCATCGTTTACCAGAATAATTTCAAAATCATCGGTGATGGTACTTACCGATTCCACCAGACGTCTATGCAATTCATGCAGCGCTGCCCGGCATCCATAGACCGGAACTACAACTGATATATCCATTTTCATACCCTCCTATAAGTAAAACACGATAATGCCAAGCAGTATCAGTGCATTTCCAAATACTTTACGTTTTGTAATCGGCTCTTTAAAAAAGAAAAAGCTTAAAATCATAATTAAGATATAGCCCAGGGATTCAATGACCGGGCCATTCTTATATTCAATTCCATGATATGCCAGAATCGTCAATACGGTAGTTCCTACCATCATGGCATATCCGATGATGACATATGGATTTAAGTATTCCTTTATTACATTATCATATTTTTTTGCAGCACTTTTCTTTAACAAAATCTGCGAAAAGGAAGCTACTACTACGGATGCCACCAGAAAAAGCCAGTATATCATCTTTTAACCCTCCTTATTCACAATCATGGTGCCGGCAATTACCAGAAGGACACCAATAATATTCTGTACCGAAATATGTTCTCCAAAAATCAGTGCTGCCCAGATCATAGACCACAAAATCGCAATGCTCCGGTTTGCATATGCTACCGACAAATCAACCCTTTTGATAATCTGCTGCCAGAAAATGGCATACAATCCAAGGATGCAGATTTCCACTCCGTAACACAGAATAAATCCCATGGATAAAAACTCATATCCTGCTGCAAACTTCGCTGCCACACCGGATAATGTGTATATCATAATTACCAGCTGCAGTAAAATCAGCAGTAGCCACTTTTTCTTTCCTTCTACTTTACTCATCGTTCCAACCAATCCTTAATCTCTGTCTGATTTTTTCCAGCCAGAATGTAATAACCAAAACGGCTTCCACTGTCTACTACCTGATGTTCCCCTACCGGTTCCATTTCACTTACCATCTGAAGCAATTCCGGACTTTTGCTCTTAATCTCTTCCAAAACATCCAGATCCTTCTTTGTAAACACAAAGCGGATTCCCGCACACATCGGCTCATGTGCCGGTGTCAGTTCCGGTTCCTGTCCCAAAGCAGTCTCAATTACCATGCGGACAAAGTCATATCCGGAAGATAAATATACCAGATGGGAGCCAATACAGTCGCCACCCATACGGGAACCGATTTCAATGATTCTTACATTGCCATCGGCATCCAGTTTAAATTCTGAATGAGAAGCGCCATTTTCAATCTCAAGAGCAGTAAGTGCCTTCGGAATAAATTCCTTCACCCGGTTCATTTCGATTTCAGAAAGCTCCGGTGGCTCCATATGTCCGGTCTCAATAAAATGAGGATATCCTGTGGTATATTTCTTTGTCACCGCCAGCACATGATGTCTGCCCTGATAAGAAATACATTCACAGCTATATTCATTGCCTTCGATATATTCTTCAATAATTGCCTTCTTTTCAAAGGAATTACGCACTGCCTCTTCCACTGCCGGAGCAATCTCCTCAAGGCTCTCCACCCTCATAATACCGCGGCTTCCGGAACGGTCGGTCGGTTTTACAATCATTGGAAACTGCATATCTGCTACAGCCGCCGCATAATCATCCCCTTCACATACACTGACAAAGCCCGGTGTAGGCACACCATGCTTCGAAAAAGCTTCCCGCATGGCAAATTTATTGGTAGATATATAGATACAGTTGTCAGAATTATGTGGTAATCCAAGCTGCTCTGCCAGATACTGCACGGTAATATTGGCAAGATCAGATGCTATTGTTGTAACTGCATCCGGCTGAATCCTCCGGCATTCTTCTAAGATTGCTTCCTTTTCCACAATGCTGATGGGATAAAAATAATCAGCTGTCCGTTCTCCGATAGAGCCATCTTTCCATGCAAATACATGTGTCTCATATCCCATCTCTTTTGCCTTTAAAATGAGCGGATTCTGAAAAGAATTCGCTCCTATAATTACAATTTTCTTCATATTGCCATCCTCCCGGCACTTATTTATCCTTGCGGCGGCTTGCGATAAACTTATCCCATCTTCCGCTTTCTAATTCTTTTTTATAATCTTCCATTATTGCACGATAAGAAAGATATTCCGGCACGAAACCGAAATCTTCCTTCGCCTTTGTCATGTCAAACAAAAAGGATGGTGTATTATTTATCCGGGCGATAGACAATCTTAGATCCCTTACCCGGTCCAAATACGTCAATAACGGTCTGCACCTGCTCCTCTAAAGTTAGTTCTGTACCGGATGTCATATTATAAAGACCATAGGTCTTATCACTGCGTAATGCCAGCACAAATGCTCTTGCAACATCCTTTACATAAATAATGTCTCTGGAAATCTGTGGGTCACCCCAGATTTCAATGTCTTTTCCGGCTTCTGCATTCTCAATAAAGGTCTGGATTCCGGTCTTATAATATTTACCATTCACATAAATCTCAGAATGAGGTCCTACTCCATATACCGGCGGCAAACGGAAAGATGCACACTGCATGCCATGCTGCTCATTATAATATTCCATCACATCATTGGCTGCATTTTTGGAAATCACATATACCGCATGGTCTCCGGTATACATGAAATCTCTCGGCTCTGTCTCTTTTAAGGCAACGCCTTTTTTCCATGCATTTCTTACATCTGCATAGCTGCTGGTGGAAATCACTTTCTTAATGCCATTCTTACGGCAGTATTCCAGCACATTTATGGTTCCTTCTACATTAATTCGGATATAATCAGCTGCATTCTCATCTGCGCTGATATCCACCGGTGCATTTGCCGGAAGCAGACCTGCCAGTAAAATAACACCCTCTACGCCTTCCGTTGGTAATTTATCAAAATCTTCTTTTTTTGAAATATCCAATGACACACAGGTAACGCCTTTTGCTTCCAGTTCCTGCTTCATGATTGCATTTCTTCCAGTTGCCAGCACCTCATAACCTTCTTCCAAGAAGCGGTCTACTGTATACATTCCAATAAATCCTGTTGCTCCAATGATAATAACCATAGTTTTATCTTCTCTCCTGTATCTTTCCTTATCTCTCTTTGTAAAATGCCTGTACTTTATCAATGATATAGTCCACCTGATCCAGTGCCAGATTATAATAGAGTGGCAGACGAACCAGTTTCTCGCTTTCCGCTGTTGTGTAACGGTCTTCTCCAACAAACACACCATAACGCTGACCTGCCGGAGCTGTATGCAACGGAATATAGTGGAATACTGCCTGTATGCCCTGTTCCTTTAAATAACTGATAAGCGCAGTTCTTTCTTCCAGATCCCGTGCTTTCAGATAAAACATATGTGCATTATGTACGCAGCCCTCCGGTATCGTTGGACGGACAATTTTACCCTCATCAGATAATTTTTCCAATCCATCCCAATAGCGATTCCAGATAGAAAGACGTTTCTCGTTAATCTTCTCTGCCTCTTCTAACTGTGCATAAAGATATGCCGCATTCAGTTCGCTCGGCAGATAAGAAGAGCCTGCTTCTACCCAGGTATACTTATCAATCTGTCCCCGGAAGAATTTACTGCGGTTTGTTCCTTTCTCCCGGACAATTTCTGCATTCTCTACATTTTTCTCATCCCGGATCAAAAGTGCCCCGCCTTCTCCCATACTGTAATTCTTCGTCTCATGGAAACTATAACATCCGTAATCTCCCATGGTTCCAAGTGCTTTTCCCTTATAAGAAGACATCACACCCTGAGCTGCATCTTCAATCACCAGAAGATTATATTTCTTTGCAATTGCAAGAATAGTATCCATTTCGCAGGATACCCCGGCATAATGTACCGGAACAATTGCTCTTGTCTTATCCGTAATTGCATGTTCAATCAGTTTTTCATCAATATTCATGGTATCCGGCCGTATATCTACAAATACCGCCTTAGCACCTCTTAAGACAAAGGCATCTGCTGTGGATACAAAGGTATAAGCCGGCATGATTACTTCGTCTCCCGGCTTGATTTCTGACAGAATCGCTGCAAGCTCTGTTGCATGGGTACAGGATGTTGTCAGTAATGCCTTTTTTGTTCCTGTATGTTCTTCTAACCATGCATTGCACTTCTTAGTGTATTCTCCATCCCCACATATTTTCTTATTTTCTACCGCCTTACGGATATAGTCAATGCTTTTTTCCATATAAGGTGGTTCGTTGAAATTAATCATTTTCAAACCTCCATACGTATCTATTCTTTCAAGGAAAAATCTGCTTTATCAAGTGTTAAATTCGGATTATAATACGGATCCCCATGTTCTAAAATGTCTTCCCAATGAGAACCAAATAATGCTATTTCCTGTTGAAATCTCGCCACTTTATCTGCAGAATCTTCCAGTCCCCTGGACTTTGATTCATAATGATAAAACTGTGCATATGGATTATATACCACAAGATAGCCCGCTTTTCTTACTTTTAAGCAGAAATCAATGTCATTAAACGCTACCCGATAATCTTCATCCAGTCCTTTTACCTCATCATATACACTTTTTCTAACCATAAGACATGCCGCTGTCACTGCGGATAAATCCTGCACACATAAAATGCGTGAAAAATATCCATTATCTTCTTTATCCTGTCCGATAAATGCATGTCCTGCTATTCCGCCAAAGCCAATAATAACCCCTGCATGCTGTATCGTATTATCCTCATATAATAACTTTGCTCCAACAATACCTACATCCGGGCGCATACATACATCTAACATTTCCTTAATGCTTTCCGGTTCAATCATCTCTGTATCATTATTTAATAGCAGAATATATTCTCCCTTCGCCTGAGCCACCCCAAAATTATTGATTCTGGAATAGTTAAATTCCCCTTTGTAATACAATACCGTTACATTATCTCTTTTTTCAAGTTCTTTATAATAAGCAAATGTTTCTTCCTCTATACTGTTATTTTCCACAATAACAAATTCAAAATTACGGTATACTGACCTGTTTTCCACAGACTCAATGCATTTTTTCAAATCATCCACATGATCCTTATTTGGTATAATAATAGAAAGCAATGGTTCTTCTTTCCATTGATATTTTGTGTGATACATGCCATAGAATGGTCCCCGTTCCACTTCTGCTGGAATTCCGATTCTGTCATAATGTGCTTTTACTGCTTTACAACCATTGGTAAAGGCATAAAGTTTGCTTTCCGGATTCTCCGATGTAGATTGTGGATGACATCTCCAATGATATAATACCTTCGGAATGTGGACAATATGCTTTGCTTCTTCTGTACATCTCAAAATAAAATCATAATCCTGTGCCCCGTCATATTCTTGTCTAAAATAACCAGCCTTCGCTAAAACATTTTTGCGAAATACAAACAAATGGCAAATATAATTCATTGTGCAAAGTAAATCAATATTAAAATCAGATTTAAAGTGTGGTTCAAAATAATGTTTTCCACCCATATCCACTTTATCTTCATCAGAATAAATGACATCTGTTTGCGGTTCTTCCTGAATCACCTTGGCGCATTGATACAGTGCCTCCGGCGAAAGCAGGTCATCATGATCGGTTAATACGATAAAGTCACCTGTTGCCATTTTTAATGCTTCATTGGTATTTCCTGCTATTCCTTCATTACTCTTTAAAAGAACATATCTTATACGTGCATCATCTTTTCTATATGCATCTACAATCTCTTTCAGGTTCTTTTTACTTCCACTGCCATCCGCCAGGCACAATTCCCATTTTCCATATGTCTGTGCCTGTACAGACCCAATCATTTCACGCAGGAACTTCTCTCTTGTGCAATACAATGGAACAACAATAGAAAAAAGCGGTCCATCCGTCAGATTTTCCTGTCTCTGTCGTTCCAGTTCCTTTTCACTTACTCCATATTTTTTTAAGAACTCTTCATAATTCATAGAGTCCTTTTCGCCTTTTAACTTATAAATGACCTTCCGCACGGTTTTCTTAAAACCGTAATGTTTCCAATATGCAATTGCTTTTCCAACATATCCGGAACTTGTCTGTTTTTCCTGACCTTGGCGCACTTTTTCCAATAATATTTCATACTGCTTGCTCTTCTCCCCAGCGCTTAATATAAGCACAAGCTTTTTTCCGCCCTGCTCCGGCACAAAAATCTCATAACCACAATTAGCATCGTCCGAAAGTTCTTTGAACACATCCACTACATCTTTACGATATTTCCACTGGACTTCAACCGGAACTTTCTTTTTATCTACCAATACTTCACATTTCGTAATATTTCCTGCTGCACTCCATCCGGTAAGTACTATTTTATCTTCTTCCAAACGTTCCATTTCAAGGTTACTTTCTAATGAACGGCACATTTTTTCATACAATTTTCCATCTGCCCGAAAAGACAATGCTTCTTCGCCATTGCTACAACTACAGACTTTTATCTCTGTAATCGTTTCTTCCGGAATTATAAACTGCCCCGTAATCTCTTCGCCTACATTCATCTGATAATGTAGGTATCTTCTCCTGATGTCTACGCTTTTTTCAACGGATAATTCTACCGGGACTTCTTTTTTATTCACATATACTTTAAGTGTTCTTTTTTCCGGATTATCTTCCGGGAAAAAACCACGAAAAACCATTCTGTTCTGTTCCGTCAGATGCAATCTCATGCTCTCTGTCACGAAATCATAGTTCATCATACCTTTTTGTGTTCCTCCTTAGAAAACATAGTTATTTGTATTGTATCAAAAAGAAACCAGATGGTCAAATATGCCATCTGGTTTCTTTTTTCTTCAACTTTCAGTTTCTACTGGAAGCTTCCAAGATAATGTCCGTCTGTTTCATCCATATTATAATAATAGACTCCATCAGTAATTAATCCACGGGCTACCATTCCATTCCAATGATAAAATACAACTCTTCCCCATGCATCATAAGAGAATTGATTTGTCTTTAATGTTCCATCTGAATTAGCATAACCATAGTCCCTTCCATTTGCGAACCGGAACCAGCCGCTATTCTCCATCTTACCATCACCATTCAGATAATATGTCTTATTACCCACAAATGTAATCTGATCCTTATAAATATAACCCAGTGAATCAAAGTAACAGGTATATCCTACTTTTGAGCAATAGTAGAAATCCATAAATACCTCATGTCCTTTATTATCAAAGCAGATAATATGTGTTCCGTCCGGATGATACGTCAGATTATCTTTCATCGCTGTTCCATCAGCCTGAATATAATAAGTAAAATATCCATCAAATATAAATTGATTCCTAATCGGAGTTCCATCCGGATAATATGCATGCACATTTCCATCTGCATCTGTCTGAAAACGATTGCCGGTATAGTTACAATTGGTTACTGCCGTATTACCACCTGATATTCCACCTATCTGATCCGAGCAGTAATTTACACTGTCATCTACAAATCCTTTATTAAAACAGCTTTCTATATAAATGTAACTATTTGCAGTTCCATCTGCACACCCTACATTCTCCAGTGAAGCTCCAATTCCTCCAAGAACGTCAACATTTCTGTCACTCTTACCATTTTCACTATAAATACTGCCTGAATTACCACAATCCTTGATATATACGGTTCCATTTTTTGCGATATTAACTTTGCCAAATACGCCGCCAGCCCAGGAAGATGTTCCATCTACACCTTTTTTCACTGTAATTGTTCCACTATTTCCACAGCCTTCTACCAGAAAATTATCACCATTTGATACAATCTCTTCTCCATTCAGGGTATAAGTGTGTCCATGATTAACCGCTCCAATAACGCCTCCGATTTCTCCCGTTCCATAAAGATTTCCAGCATTGGTACAATTTTTTATAGTAGAATTACTGTTATCTCCTTTTCTTGTAGTCTCTCCAATAACTCCACCTATGGTTGCAGCACCATTTTCTACATCCCCATATATATCCCCGGTATTTTTACAATCCTCTATTGTAAACTGTGAACCTGATGAAGCACGGTATTCATTTCCAACAATTCCACCGGCGTATGCATGGCAGCCACTGGTCTGAAAACTAATTGCTCCGCTATTCTCACAGCCAACAATGTTGGTACCACCGTTCAAAGCCGCTATTCCTGCCAGTTCGCTTGCTTTACCAGAAAGGTTTCCCTCATTTTTACAACGATAAATATCCCCATCATTATAGGCAGTAATTCCAGCCATGCGGATATTCACTCCATACGAATTCATATTTACCCGGCTTATGCAGTCTTCTATTACTCCACTATTATACTCTGCAATTCCTGCAGCATTCCGGAATTCACTGCTATTTATCTGCATATTTCCCTCTACGGTAAGGTTACTGATTCTGCCAAAGTTATTCCTAAATAATGCATTTTCTCCCTGCACTCCATAAATGATATGCCCGTTTCCATTAAAAGAGCCAAATACATTAATTCCGGAAACACCACCCGCATATGCACTTAAGTCAATGTCATTCATCAGTACATAATTTTCCCGCATCTCTCCTCCAGAGTACGCAGCCAGATCAGTTGCCGTATAAATTGCAACAGACGCATCCTGATAACTCTCTGCAGTAAATGTTTCTCCATCCACATCCTGCGCCAGAACAGTCTGCCCCTCTCCTGTTGTAACTGCCGATATAGTCAATGCGGTTACTAAAAACAAAGCAATTTTTCTTTTCATCTGCCTCTTTCTCCTGTCTCTTATTTATTGAAAACTTCCAAGATAATGTCCATCCGTCATATCCATACTGTAATAATAAACGCCATCCGTAATCAAGCCACGGGCTACCATTCCATTCCAGTGATAAAATACAATCCGCCCCCATGGATCATAAGAAAATCCATCTGCCTTTAATGTTCCATCTGTATTTGCATATCCGTAATCCATGCCATTCGCGAACTGGAACCAGCCACTATTTTCCATTTTGCCATTTGCATTCAGATAATATACCTTATCTCCCACAAATGTAATCTGGTCTTTATAAATGTATCCCTGTGAATCAAAATAACAGGTATAACCTACACTCGGGCAATACTGAAAATTACTAAATACTTCATGACCATCTGTATCAAAATAAATAATATGTACCCCGTCCGGATGATAGGTCAGGCGATCCTTCATCGGAGTTCCATCTGCCTGCATATAATAAGTATAGCTTCCATCGAATATAAATTTATTGGTAACTAATGCCCCATTCCGATCATAACAACGAATATTTCCATCTGCCTCACGATAAAAAGTATTGCCATTATATGAAGAAATTTTTCCAATGTAATCAGAATTGCATGCCGGTCTGTAGTTTTCCAGATAACTTTCCACCTCATGAAACCCTTCATTTACTGCACTATCAGATTTACAGAAATAAGTATAGTACCAGCTATTATCGATATCGGAATCATCCCATGTACAATCTACCACATACCAGTTGTCATCCAGTTTTACTTCATTCCACTCATGTTCCGGACTGGTCACACAAATTGCAGGTATCCCTACTGCATTACATAAAAGCGAAAACAGCTGTGCATATCCGGCACAAACAGAAGTTCCTGTAAGAACAGCAGTAGCACTACTCTGGTGCTTTTCCTGGTTCGTATTATTATTATCATATACAATGCTGCTACAGGTAATATCATGTGCTTTCTTTATTTTTAAATAATCCGAAGGTTCTGCGCTAATCTCATTTATCCAGTTGTTTATCCGTTCATTAAACTTTGTCGTATAACTTGCACGGACATATCCCTCCTGATACTCAGCATAAATTGGCAATGCAACATACTGTTTGGAACCCTGATATCCAGTCATAGCTGCTGTACCACGCACAAAAAAATACTGTGGATTCGAAAGTGTAAATATCCAGACTACTTCCCATAAATCCTCTTTCGACATACCGGTACATTCAATATAAGCAGTTCTTGCATAAGTAGAGTTATATGCATATGCATTATCCTGAGTATCCAGATACTCTTCACATTCATAATACATACTGTCATACAATGTTTTTTTTGCGTATGAAAGCTGATTATAATAATATCTTGAACTATAATCAGCTGCTGCACTGTATGTCTCTGCTCTGTATTCCTGGTCTTCCAATGTGAGGGCATCGGCAACATCCTCTTCTGTCAGTGTTACCTCTTCAATTCCCACCGGAAGATATCCCGTCTTATCTGTCACCTCATCTGCCACCGGTTCCGCCCATACATTTATCGGTAATACCTGCATCATCATCGCTACAATTGCTAATAAAGCAATTCCCCTTTTCCATCTTTTCATATTTTCTCTCCATTTCTTATCTTGATTTGTGATTGCCATATATCATTTATATTATATCAGCTTTATCTACCTCTTTTCAATAGAAAACCGCTTTCCGATTACATATAATCAGAAAGCGGCTATTCCCATATCTTATTATTTTATTTTTCTGCTATTATTACGGTCCTACATAAGTAACATATGCATTACATACATCAAGCATCTGTCCATTGGATACTCTTACTTCAACAGTCTCTCCATCATAAGTAAACTGGTGGCTGCTTGCAACACTATTTAAGAATGATGAATCATTCCACAGATTATAATAACGTCCCTCACCAGGATCGGTTGCTGCTGTAATACGATATACACCTGCGCCAATATGTACACCAACTTTTGCATTTAAATTGCAGGCAGAGAGATTTACCGCCTGGGATGCAAGATTCGGAGTTGCTATTCCCTCAAAAAGCCAAACCGTTTCACCTGGCACTGCTGTAAAAATCAGGTTCTGATCACTCCAATCAGATCTTACTACATCATTATTACTATCATAAATTGTGAAAGCCGAACCATTTCCCTGATTTGCAATGAAATATTCACCTGCCGGCATATTTACTCCAACAATATAGTATGATGGACCATATAACGGATTAGTGTTACCAGTAGAAAAGCTTCCCAGATAATGTCCATCATCTGTAGACATACTATAATAATTATTTCCATCTGCAATTAAACCACGGGCTACCATTCCATTCCAATGATAGAATACAACTCTTCCCCACGGATCATAATCAAATCCAGAGCAGTTTAAAGAGCCATCATCAAAAGCATATCCGTAATCCACACCA
>OGOC01001734.1_pt1 | contig 16228 bp, 10 predicted proteins | sample 1552561 | NCBI WGS metagenome assembly OGOC01 (sample SAMEA2580148, study PRJEB22360) | human gut metagenome | biome: human gut; feature: human-associated habitat; material: faeces | place: Denmark | collected 2008/2010
ATGTGTTAAGCACGCCGCCAGCGTTCATCCTGAGCCAGGATCAAACTCTCATGTTAAAAAGTTGATCTCAGTCAAGTTAAACTTGGCTAATTCGTTCATTCAGATAATTCTGAATTTACTGTTTTAAAGGTCTTCAATTTTCATTGAAGCGTTCTGATTGATTCTCAAAATCTTTCAAGGTTTCTCACTGTTCAGTTATCAATGTTCTTTGTTTTGCTCTCTTGCGACAGCTTGATTATTTTATCAAATCGCTGTTCGTTTGTCAAGCACTTTTTTTATTTTTTTGAACTCTGTTTTAAGTTCTCTGTCTTGCGACAGCTTGTTTATTCTATCAAAATGTTTTGCATTTGTCAAGAACTTTTTTCATAACTTTTTTAACTTATTTTCAAAGCAATATCTATAAAGTCATGTCTGTAAAATGTAACTCACAAGCTCTACAACTCAATGTGTCCCGCGAGTCAGCTTTGATATAATATCATCCCGGCACACATATGTCAACGGATTTTCTGCAATTAATTAAAGTAGTAAAACTGCCTTAAAAAACGCAAATTTTCTAAATTGTCTGTTTATTATATACAATTCTCGCAATTACTATCTGACAGCCTCTATCGCTTCCTTGATATTTGCCACACCGACAATCTCAATTCCACTAATATGCGACACTCCTGCAAGACACACTTTGGGAACAATACACTTTTTAAAGCCAAGCTTCTTTGCCTCAGCCACACGCTGCTCGGACATGGTAACTCCGCGTACCTCTCCGCTTAAGCCTACCTCTCCAAAGCATATGGTATCCTCACGCACTATAATATCCTTTTTGCTTGATGCGATTGCAAGCACTATCCCAAGGTCTATCGCGGGTTCGTTCATCCTTATACCGCCTGCTATATTCACATAAGCGTCACAGTCTGACAGTGACAGGTTGGCTCTTTTTTCAAGGACCGCCATGAGTAGATTTACTTTATTATAATCTGTTCCATTTGCTGTACGCCTTGGATTATTAAAAAAACTGTGACATACAAGAGCCTGTATCTCGAGAAGTATCGGGCGGCTTCCTTCTATGGAACATGTGACAATTGATCCTGATGCTCCCTCGGGCTTACCGCTAAGCATATACTCCGATGGATTTTCCACCTCAACAAGTCCCTCCGCCTTCATTTCAAATACGCCTATCTCATTGGTCGAACCAAATCTGTTCTTAACGCCTCTAAGTATCCTGTACGACTCATACCTGTCACCCTCAAAATAAAGCACAGTATCAACCATATGCTCTAACGTCCTCGGCCCCGCAACCGCACCATCCTTTGTCACATGTCCTACTATAAAAACAGAAATACCCAGAGTCTTTGCAAGCTGCATAAGCACTCCGGTTGTCTCCCTGACCTGTGATACACTGCCCGGTGCCGACGCTATCTCCTCATTGTACATAGTCTGGATGGAATCTATTACAACAACCTCCGGTTTTTTGCGTTGAATCACGTCCTTTGCTATATCAAGACTTGTCTCACATAAAAGCTCCAGTGAATCCGTAAAATCACCAAGTCTGTCGGCACGCATCTTTATCTGATGCAGGGATTCCTCACCTGACACATAAAGTAATGGCACCTTTTTTTGTGAAAGTTCCCTGCATACCTGAAGTAGAAGCGTGGATTTTCCTATACCCGGATCTCCTCCCACAAGCACAAGTGACCCCCTCACAATTCCTCCACCAAGCACTCTGTCAAACTCGGCTATACCTGTCACTATACGCTCCTCTTTCTCGCTTTTTACTGCCGAAAGAGGCAGAACCTGTGCCGCCTTTGATTCTTTTTTTACTTTTCCCGACGAGCTTATCGACTTTTTATCTACGGTTTCCTCTACAAATGTATTCCATTCCTTACAGGCCGGGCACTGTCCCATCCATTTTGCCGATTCATAACCACATTCCTGGCAGAAAAATACAGAGGTCTTTCCTTTTGCCATATTGTTCTCCTTTATAAAATACAAAAAGCCCGGCTTTCACCGGGCTAAAAATATGCTCTATTTTCTTGATACTTTGATATCGACTGAATCAACACCCTCAAGCTCTACGCTTAAGCTGAGCTTGCCGCCGAGATTTGTCTTCATAGTACCTGCAACAGCTCCAGCTATATCAATTTCGTACTCTGTCTCCTCTTCAAGGCCAAGAGTAATCTGAGCATCCTCAGGTCCCTCCACAGTAAATGTCACTGTATCAGCAGTCTCCTCGAAATCCATAACCGCTGTTCCCGGAACAGACTCGTATACAAAGAGTCCGTTTCTTTCGAGCTTTGTAATCTCCTTAAAGGTCTTTACCTTGTAGATATCTCCATCCTTCTCAAAATTGTCAAGCTTTGCCTTTGCAGCCAATGTATAATCTCCGAAGCTGAGCTTTCCGTTTTCCTCAGTACGGATTAATTCACTTATTACAGCCATTTTTATCCTCCCGTAGCTATATTGATATATTAATTATAAATCCAATTCTACTCAACAGTCAATGAAATTTGTTTGTTTTTCGTAGAAATTATTACCTTATTGCCGCGCTTAATTTTGCCGGTAATAATATCCTCTGACATACGGTCTTCAATCTCCTCCTGAAGTTTTCGTTTAAGAGGTCTTGCGCCATATTTTCTGTCATAGGCTTTGTCCACGATAAAGGATTTTGCACTGTCGCGCACTGTGAGCTCTATATCAAGCTGTTCTTTACAGCGTTTCTTAAGCTCCTTTACAAGAAGTGTCACTATATGCTTCATGTCATCCTTGTTGAGAGCTCTAAATACAATAGTCTCGTCGATTCGGTTCAAAAACTCAGGTTTAAATATACGGCGGACCTCCTCCATGACACTGTTCTTCATACGCTCGTGATCCTGCTTTTCGTCATCACCTGCACCAAAGCCAAGGCGCTTTGGCTCTATAATAGAAGAAGCTCCTGCATTTGATGTCATGATGATTATTGTATTCTTGAAATCAACCGTGCGCCCCTGTGAATCAGTGATTCTACCATCATCAAGCACCTGTAAAAGTATATTGAACACATCAGGATGTGCTTTTTCTATCTCATCAAACAGTATAACAGAAAAAGGATTGCGTCTGACCTTCTCTGAGAGCTGTCCGCCCTCCTCATGGCCCACATATCCCGGTGGTGAACCAATCATCTTTGAAACACTATGCTTTTCCATGTACTCTGACATGTCAACACGTATCATGGCATCTTCTTTGCCAAAGACAGCCTCAGCAAGCGCCTTTGACACCTCCGTCTTACCTACTCCTGTCGGTCCCAAAAACAGGAATGAGCCAATCGGCTTCTTAGGATCCTTTAAACCAACCCGGCCTCGTCTGACTGCCTTTGCGACAGCAGAAACAGCCTCCTCCTGTCCTATTACACGCTTGTGAAGTATCTGTTCAAGCTTTGCAAGTCGTCCTGCCTCTGACTCTGTAAGCTTATTTACAGGTATTTTGGTCCATCCCGATACTACATCCGCTATCTCATTTTCGCCGACTACAGGCTGATTTTTGGCTCCTGTGCGACGGTTCTTTTTCATAAGCTTCTGCTGTTTATTTTCAAGTACTTCTTTTTCTGACATAAGCGCGCCGGCAGCTGCAAGATCTCCTTTCGACAAAGCATTTTCCAACTGGTTCTGCTTATCTGTTATCTCTTTTTTCAAAGCAAGCAGCTCGTCAGATGATGTCAGATTCTTAAGCCTTATCCTGGCTGCCGCTTCATCCATCAGGTCTATCGCCTTATCAGGTAAAAATCTATCATTTATATATCGTGCAGAAAGGCTTACTGCTGCTTTCACACCCTCATCTGTTATGATGACACCATGATGCTTTTCATAGAGTCCCTTTAATCCTGTGAGTATCTCTATTGTCTCATCCGCACCCGGCTCCTCAACCATCACCGGCTGGAAACGGCGCTCAAGCGCAGCATCCTTTTCCACGTATTTGCGGTACTCCTCTATGGTAGTGGCGCCGATTACCTGTACCTCGCCTCTGGCAAGCGCAGGCTTTAATATGTTAGATGCATCTAACGAGCCTTCTGCTCCTCCTGCACCTATTATAGTGTGAAGCTCATCAATGAAAAGCAGTACATTTTTGGCATTTGAAACCTCGCTTATCACCTTCTTGATACGCTCCTCAAACTCACCACGATACTTTGATTTGGCTACAAGCCCGGACATATCAAGAGAAACCAGTCTCTTTCCCAAAAGAATATCCGGAACATTGCCACTGACTATATCCTGCGCAAGTCCTTCTACTATAGCAGTCTTGCCCACTCCCGGCTCTCCAATCAGACATGGATTGTTTTTGCCACGGCGGCAAAGTATCTGGATAACGCGCTCCATCTCCTTTTTTCTGCCTATAACAGGGTCAAGAAGCCCTGCCTCTGCCATATCTGTCAAATCTCTGGAATACTGATCTAATACAGGAGTCGCAGAATTGTATGATGTACCATAGCTTTTCATCAGATCCCTGTATGCAGACGGATCCTCACCCATCGCACCAAGAATATCTATAAACATCTTCTGACTGTTAACACCCATGGTGTTTAAAAGTCTTGCAGCTGCACAGTCTCCCTGCAGTACTATAGCCATCAGCAAGTGTTCTGTACCTATCTCATTGCACTCAAATCTATCGGCTTCCTCCGATGCACGCTCCAATACTCTCTGTGTCCTTGGTGAATAGCCATCCCTGTCCATCACTTCGATGTTATCCCCCGGTGAAATCAGGTCTTCAATCATCGAAATAAGCTTATCATATTCCACATTGCAGGCTGTTAGAACCTCAGCTGCCACACCGGTGCCCTCTTTTATAAGGCCAGCCAGTATGTGCTCTGTTCCAACATAACTGTAATTCATTTTCTTTGATATACGTGCAGCCAAATCTATTGCTTTTTTAGCCTTACTTGTATATGGTTTCAAGTCATATCCTCCAGTCATATTCACTAATTTAAGTCGATGAACTGCAAATCATCATCTTCGCTGTCATCTTCATTGTCATCCTTTGCACTGCTGTCTATAGTCTCAGACGGCTTATTTCCCTCATTGACAAAGCCATCAAGTGCCATTTGAAGCTGATTCTTTAAAGCATCCTCATCAGCATCGTTTTCTGTGTCAGAAACGTTTTCCTGCCTTGAATCGTCTTTTAAATCAAACTCAGAGTTTTCATTCTCAACAGCTTTCTTAGAATCAGGTGTAATTTCTACGGTTCTTCCGACATAGGATGCATTTGATATATTTTCATCCGTAGCCATCTTTTGCTCATCTGCAGCATCTTCCGCTGTTTCTTCTGCGACTTCATCTGCCGGCTCTTCTACAGCTTCATCTGCTGTTTCTTCTGCGGCTTCACCTGCCGACTCTTCTGCAGCTTCTCCTGCCACTTCATCCACCGACTCTTCTGCAGCTTCTTCTGCCACTTCATCTAACGGCTCTTCTGTAACCTCTTCTTCCAGCTCATCTGCTATCTCGTCCGCAGTTTCATCAGTTGTTTCTTCCAAAGCTTCATTTGATACATCTTCTGCTGCATCATCTACATCATCATCGTCATCATGATAGTCCATTGCCTTATATTTTCTGTTTTTCACAGCTGATACAATAAGCAACAGTAACAGAATAATGATAATAAGAACCAGTATTGCAGCTAAAACAAGATATTTATTGGCAATTCCCGGAACAAGCTCACTCTTTGTTGTATCGTTTTCCTTCTGTGCCACTGTAGGTGTACTGAGCTCAGTTCTCATATATGTGCCATCTACACTATCATATGTGTACCAGCCACTCTCACCATTGTCATTCATAGCGTATACGAGGTAAAAATCCTTTGTCTGATCATCGGTTTTTTCGACTTTGGTCTGGTAGGCTGTTGCCACACCCTTGCCCTCTATAGAGAGCGATATCTCATTATATCCCTCAGGCACATCATCCACCTTAGGCAGTAAAACCACTATAAAATGTGACTCTGAATTGATACGGACAAACTCATATGCTGCATTCTGTGCTGCATCATATACAAAAAGCCCATTGCCGCTTTCCGACTGTAAATACACAAGCGTGATATCACCAAAGGTGCCATGAAGGGTATTGTATTCAAGTCCGTCAATCACTGTCTTTGAGTGCTCAAAGCCTTCAGGAACAACATCCTCCGGAATGTCATTTACCATAGTCCACTCTGTGCCATTTATATCAAACTTCTTCCAGTTATCCTGCTTATCTGCATTCTCCGGATCATCCTCGGCTCTTCTGGTAACAACTATATTGTATGTGCTTGTGCTGCCGTCCTCTGCTGTCACAACAACGCTGACCGTATTCTCTCCAACCTCAAGTGAATCATTGCCTGTGACGGATGTCACACTCGCCTTGGAATCAGCCGGATTTGCTGTAACCGCAAGGCTTGAACAGCTGTGATCTACTGTAGCTGTGTAATCCTTTGTCGCAGCAGAAAACTCAGGGGAAAGCGTACCTGCTGAGATAACAAGCGAACCAAGAGATGCGTTTGAGGATTTCTTTTCCTCTTTGTTTTCATTATCTTTATATGCATTGCTGTCATTGCCGGTATTGCTGCCGGAATTGTCCTTGTTGTCCTTGTTGCTGTTTGAATCGTTGTTTGATGAAGCACTTGTTACCGTCACTGTTGCAGAACCAACTCCAATACTCGGGGTTCCACCATCCACATCTGTAGTATCATCCAATGGTTCTTGTATCGAAAAAGTACATGAACCTACAGATGTTGCCTTATACGAAAATCTCTGAACATCACCTACACCAGCTCCAATTGTAAAATACTCATCACTGCTTCCGCCAAGTACTCCTGAACTTTTTTTTAAAACTCCCTGAGCTCCATATCCGCTTGTAATCGACAACGTAACTGTTACAGTATCACCAACTTTAACATTCGACTTATTTACTGAAACACTAATATTGGCTGCCGCCAGTACCGGTACTCTACAAAATAATGTCGTAGTTAAAATCAACATCATTGTTAAAATAATACTACGAATTCTTCTCATCTCTATTAATTACTCCTATTGTGTTAATTTTGATTTACCTAAAATCGAATTATTTATTAGCATAATATCCTTTATAGTTACTTTTCCATCTTTATTTACATCTGCTGCCTCCAAATATTCTCCATTCAATGATATTTTTTTAAGAATATTTCTATTTGTAAGCATTATATCTTTAATGGTCACTTTTCCGTCACCATTTACATCACCAAATATAACAATATCAACTGTTTTTACCAAGTTTCCATTTGGATCATATACAGCTATTTTATTTCCAGTACCAACAATTCCATTATTTTCTACACCCGAACTGTTTAAAATTTTAATCGAACCTGCAGAAACAGAAATATTCTTCTTAATTACATCTGAACTAACATTAGGTTCTACGCCAGTAACATATGTATCTATTTTATACTTAGACGATGAGATACTAACAGATGAATTAATTGTATTGTTATTATTGTTTGTATTATTTGCTGCTGATGCCTGTCTATTTATATTAATAGTATAAGTTCTTGTGTCACCACTTTGTGACTTACAATTAATCTTGATTGCATTATTCCCAACAGTAAGTGAATAACTTCCTGTGCCTGTTATTCCACTATTAGCTGATACAGGATTAGCGGAAACAACAACAGAACTAATTGAGTTAGAAACAACTGCTGAATAACTTGTTGTAGCTCCATTAAATGATGGAGTTAACGTAACTCCGCTAATAGAAAGCGACTGTAAATAATTATTCGTATCGCCTGCTTTATTAAATCCAACTGCCGATGAAGGCATGTTATCGTATACTGGTATTCTAAATGTAAAAGCTTGATTTTTATCAGAGTATCCCTTAGCAACACTTTGTCCCTCTGTAAGCGCTGCCGTAACATTTGTCATATATTGATGTGAATAATATGGACAATTGTTTACAACATTAAATTTTTCAAAATATAACGTGTTTTGACCTTTATTTATATAATTTTTACCGATCTTTTCAGCTCCTCCCTGAATTGACTTTACTCTAGTATTCCATCCCTGTTGTTTAGCAAAATACAAACCATTTTTGTATATATCTTCCTTTGTTTTTCCATAAGCATTAAAATTGAAAAAATTATAATACCCTTCATATCCGGAATATGTTCCTGAAATAAGCGGACTAGTCCCCTTTGTTCCTTGTTCTTGCTTAACTCGCGATGCTAAATGATATGCACTTACACCTGTATTTTTAGCTACATCAAAAAAAGTGTTCGCATAATTAACAGATTCAGTGGAATATTTTTTTGTTCCTTCCATAAATGTTCCTTTTAGAATCGCATTTACTCCTGATAAATTATCATTAGCTGAATATGCCAAGCTTTGAAATTGAAATATATTCGTTTCATCAAGAAAATTTCTCGGATCCATAATATATGCTATATATGCACTATTAGCTGATACCCAGCCTTTTTCATACTCCGTCCACGTGTTTGTAGCCCAATCATATGCTCCAACTGCAGTAGACTTTTTGGAATCATCTGCCGTCTTAGAAACGACATTTAATCCATTTCTACTTTCATTTTCAATCACCGTATCCCAATTCAAACCTGTATTTACAGCCTCAAATGTCCAGCTTGGATACTTATTGTGAAGAGCTGTAAGGTTTGGAATATAGCTGTCAGGAAAGCCTGCATTCTTCATAGCCGTGACAAAATCGGTATTGTCTCCGCTATTATTGTATGTCACCTTTATGTATGTACTGATAGTCCAGCCCGTAAATGCCTTGCCGTTTAAAGTACCCTTGACATTATACCAGACCACACCGTTTACCCTGGTCTCTCCAATTATGTCAACCTGATGGTTCCAGTTGAGTGAGACAACCTTGGTAGTGCCGGATGTGCCTGCTGCATTGCGGACATACACATTGCCACCTGTAATCGTACCTGTAGCATATGCTCCCGATGCGGTTGCAATGGCAAGCTGCTCCTCATTATTCTGCTGTATGGCATCCGCATTGCCGGTGTCTGCCGAAGCATCCCCTGTCTGCGCATTGTCTGATGCAGCTGTACCTGCTGATACAAAATCAGACCTTATATAGCTGACACACTCCTCGTTATTTGCTGCCAGATTGTACTTTGCCTTGTACCACACCTTGCCGTCTGCACCTGTAGTCTGCTCAAGAATAGTAATATCCTTGCCGTTTGAAAGCTTGTGCTCCAGCTCATACTCTGTTCCCGGTCCGCTTCTCGCCGCTACCCAGTATCTCTCATCACACACAACCTTAGCCGCCTGATCCGCATAGACTGCTATGCTGCTGTATGGTGCCAGGTCACATGCAGCTAATGACAATGTTACGACAGAGGCTGCCAGAAATTTATTTATCTTTATCATCAAATCCCCTCTTTCTTATGTGCATTGTTTACATTAATCCATTATCCATTTAATTATAATAGAATATGACCTTTGTATCAATGTATTCGGCAGAAATTTATTATTTTTTTATTGATATGAGGGTCAAAAGGTATTTTGCCCCTCATTTATGATTAATCGAATTGCATGCAAGCATGCATCGATGATACCTTTTGACCCTTTAATCATAATATAAAAACTCCCTTCAACGTGCAGCTCATGCTTACGTTTCAGGGAGTTATCTGATTCATATTCTGCTTTTTCTTACTGTCTCCTGTAGCTTTTTCTAGCTGAACAGGGATTTTATCTTATCCCATAAATCCATGAAAAAGTTACCAATCTTTTCCCAGAAGCCCGGGTCATTTATCTTATCGCCAAGCTTTGATGCCCAGTCATGTGCCTGGTTAATGACTGAATCCCAGTCGATATTGGCATCCTTAAGCTTCATAAGAAGCGATGTCAGCTTTGCAATATCATCATCAGAAAGCTTCAGGTCGTAATCCTTTGCAGCCTCCTTTATCGCATCCTTTATCTGGCTCTCATCCTTGAGCCTTCCATCGGCAAGCTGCTTCTTTAGGTCTGCAATCATTGCCTCGATATCCTGCGAATCGCCGTCAATGCTCTTGTTGAGCTCTCCTGTTGTGACAAGCTCATCCATCGCTGCGTCTGCCACCTTGTCGTCAAGCTTCTTGCCTGTCATCTCCTCGTATGCCTTTAGTGTGCCTACAAGTGCTGCCGTTCCGGAAATAGGGAAAGGTCCTGCGACTATGATTTTAGCATCAGCTATGCCTGCTGTGGCAAGCGCATTCTTGTACATTCCTACCGTACAGTAATTGATATTGTGCGTGGAAACACTAAGACCCGCACCCTTTTTATCCTCTGTAATGAGTACTGAGGAAAGTGACCTTGTGCCAATCTCGCTCTTGCTGATGTATGAATCGAGGTACTTGTGCTCCTCATCATTATTTACATAGACCACATCGTATTTGTCCAGATCAGTGAGCTCGATTCCCATAAATCCAAGCACTGTCGCTCTCTGATCCGGTGTGAGGTCTGCTCCAAGACTTAAGTATGGCTTATCATTATTGCTGATGGTCACCTTGTCGTTTGTCTCACTGCCGGCTGTCGTTGTGCTGTCTGCAGTACTGTCTGTGTTACTCTTATCAGCTGCGTCACTGCCTGATACATCAACACTTGAAACTGTATCCGTCTGCGTAGCTGTCTCTGTTGCAAATACTGCCGGATTCATCGTAAACAGTGTCACCGCAGCAAGCACGCTACATACAATACTCTTTGCTTTTTTCTTTATTGATCTAATCATTTTTCCTCCAATCTACTGCTCTATATCATACGAAATTGTAAAGCTGCTTCCGTCGAAGCTGACATCTGCCATGCTTCCGCATACCACAGGCATCATTGGCGACATATGACCTATATCCAGATCCATGATGATTGGCACATTAAAATCTCTAAGCAGTGATGAAAGCGCCTGTCTGTGGTCTATTCCAAACATTTCCTCTCCGAAGTGCGCCGGGCGTCCGATAAGAAAGCCCTTTACATTTGAAAACCATCCTGCATTTTTCATCTGCCACATAGCCCTTCTCATGCCCATCACATTAAGGTCACAAGCCTCAAGGAACCATATGATACCATCATCACTGTAGCGCTCATTAAATTCCCTTACATGGTCAAACGATGTACCAAGCAGATTGATAAGACAATCCATGCAGCCACCAAGCAGCCTGCCTCTCATGGTAAGCATGCTTTCCTTTGCCACCGCAGGAATAGAGCTGATACACGACTTTTCAGTCAGGTTGTAGCCCACAAACGGAGCATTCTCATCCTTTATCGATTCCTTCTCCCACATAGGGTAATTGGTAAATGAAAGCTTCCTGCCACAAAGCAGATTAAATGCATCGGTAAGTGACTCATGCCACACCTCCATGCCAAAGCTGCCCGCACACGGCCCGTAAATACCTGCTGTATCTGCAATAGTAGCCTCCAAAAATGTGAAATTCGTGTTGTCGGAATAGCCCATGTACCATTTCGGCTTTGACTGCTTCACGCGCTCAAAATCAATATAAGGCACTACCTCGCACATCAGCTCGCCACCACCACATGATATAAGCACATCACTGTCAACAGAAGCATAGCTCTCGTTCAGCTCTTCTGCGCACTTCTTAGGTGTATTGCTGATACCTATGCCACTGTCGCACCTGCAGTTAGGTCCCTCTATCGTCTTATAACCCATGCTGTGAAACCTTTTAATGGCATTGTCAAAGGCACTCCTGTACGGCTCTGTTGTACAGCCCATCGAGGGCGCCACAAAGCCTATTGTTCCTCTATCCTTTAGAAATTCAGGGTATCTCATGTTTCTATCATCCTATCACTATTATTTACATATCTAAGCTTCTGTCTGAAGTAAAATATGTAGGATTTTATCATTTCTGTCCAGGTCATTTTACTGTCATAATTAAATGTCGTCGTGTACTGCAAATGCTGTCTGTTGCACCAGTTGTATATATCATGCAGACTTATCGAATCAACATTCTTCATATTGTTCATAAACACCTTAACCTTTGAAAGCTCATCCTCACTGTCAATGTATAGATGAAAGATAGTATTCGGACATTCAATTATTATCTGCTGTTCTCCTATATTTTTCATCAATGTATCCTCTATTGAATAATGTATCCTGTGTGATTAAAAACATTATCGTCTGTCACACCGGGATGTGAGTAATAACAAAATATCGTAACTGTTCAGTACCTTCACAGTTAAAAAATATCACATAACCATAGTACTACACCGGTGTCACAAAATCCAGTCATTTTTGCCTGCCAATTCTTACTATTTTATTAAGAAAAACGATAAATATCATACCCCCTCACAGTCAAATGCCGGAATGAAGCTGTCCTTTGCCACGTCCCCCTCCTGTATAAATGCATTCGTGATTCCTATTTCTAGGGCATAGTTAACAAGTCTTTCATACTCTCTCTTTGTCACTGTGCGGTTTATCTCAGGATAATCCTTTAGTGCAATCGGCGTAAACTGGCTCATCATGCTTATATATACGTGATCATGATATGTATCATACAGGTACTTAAGTACAGCCTTTGCATCATTCACATGTCCCGGCAGTAGAAGCTGTCGCACAATAACTCCCTTTTGTATGAGTCCTGTCGCATCGTCAATCACGACATCCGGCTGCTGCCTGACCATCTCTGAAAGCGCCTGCTTTGCGACAGACGGATAATCTTTTGCCCTTGAATACCTTGCCGAAAGCGTACTGTCCATATATTTAAAATCCGGAAGATACACATCCACTATGCCCTCAAGCAGCTTTAGCTCTGTCACATTTTCATATCCGCTCGTATTGTATATAATAGGAAGCTTCATGCCACGGCTTTTTGCATCGTTTACCGCCCACACTATATCAGGGATATACTGCCCCGGTGTGACCAGATTGATATTATTTGCGCCTTTGTCCGCCAGTTCCATAAAGATATCACTCAGCCTCTCTTTACTGATTACCTTTCCCGCTTTTCCGTCAGAGATCTCCCTGTTCTGGCAGAACACGCAGTGCAGGCTGCAGCCTGAGAAAAAAACTGCCCCACTTCCTCTTTTTCCTGATATGCACGGCTCCTCCCAGTAATGAAGTGCTGCTCGCGCCACCTTTATTTCAGACGAAACGCCACATACGCCTGTTTGTCCGGTGCTTCTGTTTATGCCACATTTTCTGGGACACAATAAGCAATTCTCGTATTTATTCATATTTTTCATTTTAACCCTTGCTAAAAATAATGTTTGATACTACAATCTATATGATTAAAGGGTCAAAAGGTATCATCGATGCATGCTTGCATGCAATTCGATGTATACCTTAGTGACCCGCACTACACCGAGAAAGTAGCAATTTGCTGCGGGAACGCAGGAAATTAGCGGATTTCGAGGTGTAGTCAGATTACGGGAATGCGTAGCATGTAGTAATCTGATTAATCATCATTTTAAATTATACCATAACTATTCTTACAGAAGAGAATAGTTAAAATACACAATAAGGAGATTACAATGAATCAGTCAAACTGTATCGTCGCCCAGTCAGGCGGCCCAACTGTTGCAATCAACGCAAGCCTTGCAGGAGTCATCGCCGGAGTAAAAAGCTCTGAGAAATACGATATCTGCTATGGCGCCGTAAACGGAATACTCGGCATATTAAATGAGAATTATCTCAATCTGTCAGATATTTTTGCAGATGATGCTAATCTTGAAAAGCTTAAGACCACACCTGCCATGTATCTTGGCTCATGCCGCCACAAGCTCCCTGATTACAAGGATGATGATTCACCATATGTATACATCTTCCACCAGTTCGATAAGCTTTCTATAAAAGCTTTCTTTTACATCGGTGGAAATGATTCGATGGATACCGTATTAAAGTTATCCGATTATGCAAAAAAAATCAACAGTGATGTGAAAATTGTAGGAATTCCAAAAACCATCGACAATGATCTGTGCATGACAGACCACACTCCGGGATTTGGCTCTGCCGCCAAATATATCGCATCAAGCATGCTTGAGATAGCCCATGACACCTTTATCTATGCTGTTAAGAGTGTTACAATCGTTGAAATCATGGGACGTGACGCAGGATGGCTCACTGCTGCTTCCGCTCTCGCACGTAATGAGTACAATACAGCGCCTCAGTTCATATATCTGCCTGAGGTGGATTTCGACAAGGACAAATTTGTTGCCGATATAAAAGAAGCCCTTACGCACACTAACAATGTGATAGTTGCCGTATCCGAAGGAATACATGACTCAGACGGCTCATACATTACATCATCAAAGGCCGCATGTGACCAGTTCGGACACCAGCAGCTAAGCGGTGCCGGAAAAGCTCTTGAGTTCATCGTAAAGGAAAACATCGGTGTCAAGGTGCGCTCTGTAGAGGTAAATGTGCTCCAGCGCTGTGCCTCACATCTTGCATCATTAACCGATATCGAGGAATCTTTTGCTCAGGGTAAAAAGGGTGTCACTATTGCAGCAGAGGGTGTGACCGCATCAATGGTATGCTTAAAGCGCATCTCAAATGATCCTTATCAGGTGGAATACACATATTCTGCTATCAAGGATATCGCAAACGAGGCCAAGTCTGTGCCAAGAGAGTGGATCAATGATGCGGGCAATGATGTGAAGCCTGAGCTTATCGAATACTTAAAACCACTTATTCAGGGAGAAACCGCTGTAGCCTACAAGAATGGTCTGCCTGACTATATGGATGTGTCACATCTTCACAAATGTAACTGATTTTAGCTGCCGCCTACACCCCGATGTAGGCAGCAACAGCATATCTCCAAGGAGGTCGATTTACATGAAGAAAAAAGTGCTTATAACCTGTGCCGTTATACTTGGTGTGCTTTTGGCTGTTTATCTTGGCTTTGCCTTTTATTTTAGCAGCCACTATCTGTTCAACACAAAGATTAACTCTGTAAAATACGCAGGGAAAACTGCAAAAGAGGCATTAGAAAAAAATACAGCTCTAAGCCGCGACTATCTGCTCACAATCACTGATAGAAAAGGCAACAGCTTTTCACTTAAGGGACCTGATTTTTCCTATGAATATGTCTCAAACGGTGACGAGGAACAAATCTTAAAAAGTCAGAATGCTTTTACATGGCCTGTCAGTCTCTTCAAAGCTCAAAACTATACTCTAAAGGGTTCGTCCAAATATGACGATGCCGCTTTGGCGGAAAAGCTCAAGGCTCTTGATATTTTCAGTGATGACTACATTGAAAATCCGGAGGATGCCCACATCGAGATAAAAGACGGCAAATACGATGTGATTGAAGAGAAAAATGGCTGCAAACCGATATATGACAGCATCCTTGCCGAGGTAAAGGACGCCCTGGACAACGAGCTCCCAAAGCTTACCTTAAGTGATGACTGTTATGAAGCTCCAAAAATCACAAAAAACAGTGATACTATCAAAAATGAAAAAGAAGCCCTCGACAAATACACTGCTTCAACCGTCACTTACAAAATTGAAGGTGCCGACGAGAAGCTTGACTCAGCCAAAATCCTTGATATGCTAAGTATCTCAGATGACGGCAGCGTGAGCATAGATGATGCCAAGGTCACTAAATATGTCCAGCAGCTTGCTTCCAAGTACAATACTTTCGGCCGCAAGCGCTCGTTCAAAACATCGTCCGGTGACACTATTGAAATAGGTGGTGGAGACTACGGATGGGTAGTCAGCAAGAAAAAAGAGAAAGCCCAGCTCCTTTCAGATTTAGAGGGAGGCAAGCCAGTGGAAAGAGAGCCTGTTTACGAGCAGACAGCACTCTACCGAGGCGCTGACGACATAGGTAATACATACATAGAGATTGACTACACAAAGCAGCACATGTGGTATTACAAGGATGGTGCTCTCCAGATGGAGTCTGATTTCGTATCAGGTAATCTCGCCCGTCAGAATGGTTCCGTAGATGGTGTATACAAAATTGTTTACAAACAGAGAAATGCTACTCTTGTCGGTGAGGGTTACTCTTCTCCTGTCAGCTATTTCATGCCGTTTGCCTACAATATAGGTATCCATGATGCCAGCTGGCGTGATACCTTCGGAGGAACAATTTACAAAACCTCCGGCTCACACGGATGTATCAATGTGCCGCCTGCTTTTGCAGAGCAGCTGTTCAACGCTGTGGATAAGGGCACTCCTGTTGTTGCCTACTACAGAGAGGCTGTCACTCTGACAAACAATGCTGCAAAGATGTCCAATGCATACTCGTATGTAGCTCCTGATGCAGCGCAGTAAGTGTGGATTGCATTGTATCTTTTAATAATATGTTAAGG
>OGOC01001739.1_pt1 | contig 16208 bp, 12 predicted proteins | sample 1552561 | NCBI WGS metagenome assembly OGOC01 (sample SAMEA2580148, study PRJEB22360) | human gut metagenome | biome: human gut; feature: human-associated habitat; material: faeces | place: Denmark | collected 2008/2010
GAGTGGAGATACCAAAGCCTGATGGCGGTGTCAGAAACCTGGGAGTACCAACAGTAACAGACAGATTCATACAACAAGCCATCGCACAGGTGTTAACACCAATCTATGAGGAACAGTTCCATGACCACAGTTACGGATTCAGACCTAATAGATGTGCACAGCAGGCAATTCTAACGGCACTCAATATAATGAATGACGGAAATGACTGGATTGTAGACATCGACTTGGAAAAGTTCTTTGACACAGTAAACCATGATAAGCTAATGACTTTAATTGGAAGAACAATTAAGGACGGGGATGTCATCTCTATTGTAAGGAAGTATCTAGTGAGCGGAATTATGATAGACGATGAGTATGAGGATTCCATTGTAGGAACTCCACAAGGAGGCAACCTTTCTCCATTGCTGGCAAACATCATGCTCAATGAACTTGATAAGGAAATGGAAAAGAGAGGGCTTAACTTTGTACGATATGCAGATGACTGTATTATCATGGTCGGAAGTGAAATGTCTGCGAATAGAGTTATGAGAAATATCTCACGATTCATCGAAGAAAAGCTAGGGCTCAAGGTCAACATGACTAAGAGTAAAGTAGACAGACCAAGCGGACTTAAATACCTTGGATTTGGGTTCTACTTTGATCCAAGAGCACATCAGTTTAAGGCAAAACCACATGCTAAATCAGTAGCGAAGTTTAAGAAGAGAATGAAAGAACTCACATGCCGTAGTTGGGGTGTTAGCAACAGCTATAAAGTGGAGAAGCTTAATCAGCTCATAAGAGGTTGGATTAACTACTTCAAGATAGGCAGTATGAAAACACTATGCAAGGAATTAGATTCAAGAATCCGTTATCGGCTTCGCATGTGCATTTGGAAACAATGGAAAACACCGCAGAATCAAGAGAAGAACCTTGTAAAACTTGGAATAGACAGAAACACAGCTAGACGAGTTGCATACACAGGTAAAAGAATAGCTTATGTATGTAACAAAGGCGCAGTAAATGTTGCTATAAGTAACAAAAGATTAGCCTCATTTGGACTAATTTCAATGTTAGATTACTACATCGAAAAGTGTGTTACTTGTTAAGTTGATTGAACCGCCGTATACGGAACCGTACGTACGGTGGTGTGAGAGGTCGGAATTTCTCAATTAAGAGAAATTCTTCCTACTCGATTGAATGATATGACAGAAGAAAATAGAAAATTAAAACTGATTATATTTCCGGGCGAAACAGTAGTGATTGATGAATATGGGAAACGGATTGTTGCCTGTCCGACAGAGGATGAGGCAGAAGAATATATCAGGGAACAGGAGGAATGACATAGATGAAACTGAACAGGGGCGATATTGTTATTGCAAATCTGGAGTCAGTAAGTAAAGGGAGCATTCAGAAGTATACAAGACCTTATATTATTATCTCAAATAACAAAGCAAATCAGTATTCACCGGTTGTCACAGCAGTAGCCATGTCCACAAAAACATGGAAAAAGAAATATCTGCCAACCCACTGTCCAATACCGGCTGCAAAGGTAAAGGTTACTGACACAGATTTTGAGGTATTTGACAGTATGGCATTATGTGAGCAGATTGTATCCATTGATGTAAATGTCCAGATTGAGAGGGTAGTTGCTTCAATTTCAGATACGGAACTACTTGATAAGATTACTGAATGTGTAAAAATCCAGATTGGGGCATATGAAAAGTACAATTAAATATTACCGGGGCATTTGCTCCGGGTTACATAGCCACCTGTATTTTATGGGTGGCATTTTTACTGAAAGGGGGATAGATTTTATGACAGCAGAAGAATACAGAGCACTATTAGATGTGGATTTTAACAATGTAAAAATAGAAGATCTGACTGATATTAGAAAAATTAAAATAGATAAAAATCAGCCACAGAGTAAGAGGCAGGCACAGTTCTTAAAACAGGTGGGAAATCCATATATGCTGCGTCGTGGAAGTATGATGATTAAGGTAAGCTTTGCGAATAATGGACTGTCGATGGAACAGGCATTTGAAAATCTGCTTTTGAATGTCTGAAAATTTGTGGTGGAATTTCAAAGTGATATGTGCTATGATGTTTTTGGTATAAAAATTCTAAATTAGTGCATATCACCTTATTGAAAAGTTATCTTCTAACTTAAACAACAATAGGAGGATGTGCATATGAGTCAGATAAGTCAGATCAAAAAGATCTATCATGCAGCCATCTATGTTCGTTTATCGAAGGAAGATGGCGCTGTTGCTTCACATGAAAAAACTGAGAGTAACAGTATCGCAAATCAGAAATCACTGATTAGAGATTTTCTCGAAAACAAAAATGATATTGAGGTTGTGCAGGAGTATGTTGATGATGGTTTCAGCGGCTCTAATTTTGAGCGACCGGCATTCCAGATGATGCTTGAAGATATTAAGAAAGGCAAAATTGATTGCGTTGTCACTAAGGATCTGAGCAGATTCGGAAGAGAATATATAGATTCAGGTATGTATATTGAGCGATTATTCCCTGCTATGGGAGTAAGATTTATTGCAATCAATGATGGTATTGATTCCGGAGAGGCAAAGTCGCAGTCAGATGAGATTATTATTCCATTCAAAAATCTTATTAATGATGCTTACTGTCGTGATATTTCAATTAAGATACGTTCACATCTTGAAATTAAGAGAAAGCAGGGAGATGTAATCACGGCATTTGTGCCATATGGATACAAAAAGAATGATAAAGATAAGCACAAACTGGAAATTGATGTATATGCAGCAAATGTTGTGAAAGATATTTTCAGAATGAAGTTGCATGGAAAAAGTCAGGATGCAATTGCATGTGAACTTAATTCATCAGGAATACTTCCACCGGCTGAGTATAAAGCAAGCACAGGAAGCAATTATCAGACATGCTTTAAGACAAAAGAAAAGTCGGAGTGGACTTCAGTCATGGTAAGGAGAATCCTTACAAATGAGGTTTATATAGGTAATCTCGTACAGGGAAAACAGACAACACCGAATCACAAGGTCAAAAAGACCATAATCAAAGAAAAATGCGAATGGATAAGGATTGAAAAGAACCATGAGCCGGTTATCACGGACAGGGATTTTGAAGTAGTACAGAGATTGCTTGCAATGGATACAAGAACATCACCGGACAGAGAGGAAGTTTATCCGCTGTCAGGGGTAGTTACCTGTGGCGGCTGTGGGATTCCCATGGTAAGAAAAACTTCAAAAGTGGGTGGCAAAACTTATGCCTATTATCTGTGTGCAACCCATAAGGATTCAAAGCAGTGCAGTTCCCACAGAATTTCCACGGATAAGTTGGAAGAAGTGGTGCTAGAGCTTTTACAGACACACATTGATAACATGATTGACCTTAAAAGAATTCTTTCTTTTATCGGCAACGTGCCGTTTCAGCAGCTTGATATGAAAAAGCTTGAGGAAAGGCGTGAAAAGAAACAGGCAGAGGTAGACAGATGTGCAGACCTCAGAGGAATGCTTTATGAGGATATGAAGGATGGCATTATCTCAAAGGAAGATTACAAAGAGCTTCATACAGCATATGAGCAGAGGAAAAAGAGTGCCGAGATTGCCATTCACCAGATTGAATTGGAAATGGAAGATGTGCTGAATCGTAAGAGCAAAGGCTTTGTATGGCTTGATTATTTTACGGAACATAAAAATATCGAGAAGCTTACAAGGGAAGTGGTTGTATCTCTTATCCGTGAAATAAAGGTATTTGATAAAACCCACATTGAAGTAGTGTTTGACTTTGATGACTGCTACAAAGAATGTCTTAATGTTATTGCAAGTCAGGGGCATTCGGTTGAGGTGGACAGTACAGGAAAACTGAATATCAGATTAAAGGAGGCTGTGTAGTATGGCAAGAAAGAGCAGAAAAAATATGCCGGTTGCAGTTGCAGAGCCGACTGACAATCTGACGGCAAAAGCAGTTTTAAGCATGGATAAGGAGGCAAAACCATATCAGGTTGGAATCTATGCGAGACTTTCATTTGAATCAGAGGCGAATAAGGAAAGAGATACTGTAGACACACAGATAGCATATATCAGGGAATTTATTAATTCGCAGGATGATATGGTAGAGGTTGAGGTCTATGCCGATATATCGGTGACAGGAACTACTTTTGAAAGACCAGAATTTGACCGGATGATTCAGGATATAAGGGCTGGCAGGATTAATACTGTTATTACCCGTGACCTTAGCAGACTTGGGAGAAATTATGTGGAAGCAGGCAACTACATTGAGAGGGTATTTCCTTTTCTTGATGTGAGATATATTGCTATCACAGATGATTTTGATACTGCAAGACCGGGAACTGATTTATCCGTACCGCTTAAGAATATCGTGAATGAATATTATTCCAAAGACCTTTCAAAGAAAGTAGAGACCGGAAAGCATAGTATTTGGGCACAGGGCGGCTTCAGCGAGGGAACGCCACCATATGGATATTACAGGGCTACAGATGGTTCAAGAAAGCTTTTGATTGATGAAGAGGTATCTGACAATGTAGTTAGAATTTTTAATATGTTTTTGGATGGGAAGGGATATGCTGGTATTGCAAAGACTTTGCAAAACGAAGGAATTCTTTCACCTCCGAAATACAGATTCTATAAGTCAGGAAAGATTGAACTTGCTGAAAAAGCAAGAGAATGGCACTATTCGCATGTAAAAGAGATACTCCAAGGGGAATATTACATTGGAAATATTGTTCATGGAAAGCAAAGGAAGGCTCTTGATACCGGGAGAAAGAATGTTAAAACAGATGCATCAACATGGCAGCGAATAGAAAATGTTCATGAACCAATAATTGATAAGGACACTTTCTACAAAACAAGGGAGAGAATGGAGCATATCAAAAAGAAGCATTTAGAAGCATCAAAACCTAAAGCTGATGTTCCAAATAAGCCGGATAATATTCTGGTATATAAAACAAAATGCGCCTGTTGTGGAGGCAGTGTATTGATTGGCAGGCATCACACTTATTCAGAAAAGTTCTATTATAAGTGTAAGAACCGTAGAAAATTAGCTAGGCTATGTGAAAATAAGTACTCTTATGATTATTCTGAGGTTATGGATAGTGTTTTTTCTGTTATCCGTCAGCATATGAGTTTGTGTGTTGAGAAAACAAAGTTTGTTCAGAAGATGAACAGCAGAAAAGAGAATGTTCTTCAATATGATATTTATACCAAGCAGATAGCAAAACTTCAAAATGATGTAAGAAGAATTACCGCTAACAAAAGTGGTTTGTATGAAGATTATAGGGAACAGTTAATCACTGCGGAAGAACTGTGCCAGTATCAGAGAGAATATGAAAGCAGAGTAAATGAGATTGAAGCGCAGATTACTGAATTGCTTCATCGAAGAAGTCTGTATGAAAAAGAATTTCATATTGATGAAGGATGGGAAGAAACTGTCAATAAATATATGGCTAAAAGAAAACTTACAAAGGAGCTTGTGGATGCTTTTGTATCGGAAATTGTTTTTTATGATGGCAATATAGAAGTTAAGCTCTTGTATGATGATTTCCTAAAGGAGTTGCTTAAAGTGGCAGAAGAAAGAGAGGTGAGCAGCAATGGATAAGACGATAGCTCTCTATATGAGATTATCAGATGAAGATGACAACTTGGCTGCTCATGAGGAAAGTAACAGTATTTCCCATCAGCGAAAGTTAATGCTTGATCATATCCAGAAACTGCCTGAACTAAAGGACTGCAACATAATGGAATTTTCAGATGATGGATATTCCGGAGCAGACTTTAGCAGACCTAATTTTGTAAAAATGATGGATCTGGTAAAGGCTGGTAAGATTCAGGTTATTGTGACGAAGGACTACAGCAGACTCGGACGAGATTATCTTGAAGTTGGTAACTATATGGAATGTATATTTCCGGTTCTTCAGGTAAGATATATCAGCGTGAATGATAATTACGATTCTGCTAACAGCTTTGGTTCAACCGGAGGTATGAGTGTTGCACTGAAAAATCTTGTGAATGCATTGTATTGTAAGGATGCATCAAAAAAGGTAAGAGCCGCTAAGGCAGTGTTGGCTAAGCAGGGAAAGTACATTGCTGCATTTGCTCCTTTTGGATACCAGAAAAGTGAAGATGATAAGCATATGTTAGTGCCTGACCCAGTAACAGCACCTGTTGTCCAGCTGATATTTGAACTGGCTATTAAAGGCATGAAATACACCGAGATTGCAAATTATCTGAATAATAATGGATATGATAGCATATTTGAGTATTACCAAAAGATTGGAGTTAAGAGATGTTATGAAAGGGATATTGGTGAGCACATGTGGAGTGCCAGTACAGTAATGGAGATTTTATATAATGAAGTCTATATTGGTTCTGTAATCAATAACAAGACGGCTGATAATATTGATACCGGTCATCAGGTTGTGCAGAGAGATAAAGAGGACTGGATAATTGTTGAAAACTGTCATGAACCATTAGTTTCTGTGGAAGACTTCAAGCTTGCTCACAAGATGATAGCAAGACGAGAAGTGACGAAGAGAAAACCAAATGGAAAGTGGCGTAAATCGTATATTCGCTGTGGAATATGTGGTAAGGGACTTTATAAATACGGAAATAAATCCTCATACAGATGCCACAACGGTCATGTGTCACGTATTAGAGGTGAAGAACTTGAGGCGACACTTCTAGACATTGCTAGAAATATGGCATTGGCTCAGTTGCAGGAATTTGAGTTGAAAACTGATGGCGGTAATTGTCCAGATAATCTTGAAAGGGAAATCGAATCACTTAAAAAGTCAAAGGCACACTATGCAAAGCTAAAGTTTGAGATATACGATGATTATACAAAAACAAATATCACTCGTGATCAGATGGCAAAAAAGACTGCAGAAGTTAAGCAGAAAATCGCAGAGATAGAAAGTCTGATTACAGAGAAGCAGGAAACACTTGATATGCAAAAGGATCTCTTTCTTGATGCAAAGCAGGAACAGCTAACAAAGCTTAGTAAGTTGGATGAGTTTGATGAAGAAGTAATCAGATATCTCATTGATTATGTGTTGGTGTATGATAATGAGCATATTGAAATCAGATGGAACTTTGATGACTTTCAGGCTGGATGATGGTATAATCAGTAGTAATAGCGAGAAAACAAAATTATAAAGAAGTAACATGGGGAATCTTGCTAAAGGTTCCCCATTGATAAAAAAAATTAATTTTTTTTTGTTTCTTACTTGACACGAGCAGAGGCTCATCATACCCCAGCTAAAACATGGCAACAGATATTGGTGAATTTATCTGTGGCAACGCATGTGCTGTTTACAGCAACACCGTTTAGGTTGGATCGAAAAGAGCTGTCAGGTGAAATAGTATATGATTATCCTCTTTCAAAGGCATACGAAGATGGTATTTTTGGTGAAATACAATATGTTCCTGTGGAAAGTGGAGAGGATAATGACTTGTGTCTTGCTAAAAGAGCTGAAGCGGTATTGTTGAATGATAGGAAAGCTGGACTCGAACATTATCTGATGGTACGTACAGATACTAAAGCCAGTGCTGAAAAATTGGAGAAACTATATAAGGATAATACTTCATTGAAACTTTCAAAAGTTGATAGTTCGATGAGTAATTCCAAGGTTAAGCATATTTTGGAAACGCTACATTCTGGGGAACTGGATGGTATTGTGTGTGTAGATATGCTTGGAGAGGGATATGATTTTCCTAATCTTAAAATTGCAGCAATACATGTTCCTCATAAATCTCTTGCAAGTACATTACAGTTTATCGGTAGATTTGCGCGAACAAATGCAAAGAATATAGGAAAGGCAAAATTTATTGCGGTAAATAATGAAGAATTAGAAATTGAAAACAATTTACTTTATTCTAAAGATGCTGTAGAAGAGAGCTTCGCAGAAGGAAAAGTTGTATTCTTTGCAGGTGGTACCGGTCATCCATATTTTTCCACAGATACAGCTACAGTACTTCGTGCTGTTGAGATTGGCGCAGATGCCATTCTTCTTGCCAAAGCTGTTGACGGAATCTATGACAGCGATCCGAAGGTAAATCCGGATGCCAAGAAGTATGATGAGATTTCCATTGATGAAGTGGTTGCCAAGAAACTGGCAGCTATGGACCTCACCGCTTCCATCATGTGCATGGAGCAGAAGATGCCGATGCTGGTATTCGGTCTTGATGAAAAAGACAGCATCGTCAACACGGTACACGGTAAGTTCTCCGGAACAAAGGTAACCGTGTGATCAAAAGGGAATAATAAAAAAAACCATACAGGGAGATATGTGAAATGGATGAGAGAATTCAGGTATACGAAACAAAAATGGGAAAAACACTGAATGCTTTGGAGAGTGAGCTGACAACAATCAGAGCCGGCCGTGCAAACCCGCATATTCTTGACAAACTTACCGTAGATTATTATGGAGCACCAACTCCGATTCAGCAGGTGGCAAACATTTCTGTTCCGGAGGCACGTATGATTCAGATCCAGCCATGGGAGTCCAGCATGATCAAAGCTATCGAGAAAGCAATTCTCTGCTCTGATCTTGGTTTAAACCCGAGCAACGATGGAAAAATGATCCGTCTTGTTTTCCCGGAGCTTACCGAGGAACGTCGTAAAGAGCTGGTAAAAGACGTTAAGAAAAAAGGCGAAGGTGCCAAGGTTGCAGTAAGAAATATCCGTCGTGATGCCAACGATGCATTTAAGAAACTTGCAAAACAGGATGTTTCTGAGGATGAGATCAAAGAGCTTGAGGATCAGATCCAGAAACTTACAGATAAGTACATCAAGGAAGTTGACAAGGCGATCGAGAACAAGTCTAAAGAGATTCTGACTGTATAATTGTAAGAGATACGAGGATAAAGAGGGCTTCTTTGAAGAAGCTCTCTTTCTGTATGGAGGAGATTTATGAACGTACCAAATCATATAGCGATCATTCTGGATGGAAACGGAAGGTGGGCAAAGGAACGAGGAATGCCGAGAACCTACGGACATGTAAAGGGATGCGCCAATCTTGAAAACATTTGTTATGATATCAAAGACCTTGGGGTGAAATATCTTACGGTTTACGCTTTTTCCACAGAAAACTGGAAACGCTCCAGAGAAGAAGTGGAAGCACTGATGAAACTGTTCCGCGGTTATCTTAAGAAATGTATCAAGATTTCCAAGAAAAATAATATGAAGATGAAAGTCATCGGAGATGTTACTGCCTTTGCACCGGATATCCAGCAGAGTGTCCGGGAACTGGAGGAATATTCCAAAGATTTTGACGGTATTTATTTTCAGCTGGCATTAAATTACGGAAGCCGTGATGAGATCCGCCGTGGAATGCAGAAGATGGCACAGGATGTAAAAGACGGAAAAGTTGAGCCGGACAACATTACAGAGGATACCATTGAGAGCTATCTGGACACTGCCGGTGTACCGGATCCGGATCTGATGATCCGCACAAGCGGAGAACAGCGCCTTTCCAATTTCCTGCTCTGGCAGCTGGCTTATTCCGAATTTTATTTTACCCCGGTTGCGTGGCCGGATTTCAATAAAGAAGAGCTGATCAAAGCCATCGAGAAATATAATCAGAGAGACAGACGCTACGGTGGCGTCAAGGAGGAGTAGATCATGTTTAAGACAAGACTGATAAGTGGTATCGTCCTTGTCATTATTGCCCTGGCAACTATCATTTCCGGAAGCTGGATCTTATTTTTTACACTTCTGGCTGTTTCACTGATCGGAATGAGAGAGCTTTACAAGGTAATGAAGGTAAGTGATGAGCACATTACTGTGCTGGAACTTGTGGGATATCTTGGAGCAGTGCTTTATTATATTGCCATGAAAGCTGATTTTGGAAATTACGGAACAATGGCGATCATCATCAGTATGATCCTGATCCTGTTTGTTTATGTATTCGGTTATCCGAAATACCGTGCGGAACAAGTGATGGCAGCATTTTTCGGAGTGATATATGTTGCGGTGATGCTTTCCTTTATCTATCTTACCAGAAGCCTCCCGGACGGAAAATTCCTGGTATGGCTGATATTCCTGTGCTCCTGGGGATGTGACACCTGTGCTTACTGTGTGGGAATGCTTATCGGAAAGCATAAAATGGCGCCGGTTTTAAGCCCGAAGAAATCCATCGAGGGAGCTGTAGGCGGCGTTGTGGGAGCGGCACTTCTTGGAGTGATCTATGCAGCGGCCACACAGGGAAAAATGGCGGAGTATGCCCTGATTTGTGCAGTTGGAGCCCTGATCTCCATGGTAGGTGATCTGGCAGCATCTGCGATCAAGAGAAATCAGAACATTAAGGACTATGGTAAGCTGATCCCGGGCCACGGAGGAATCCTGGACCGTTTTGACAGCGTGATTATCACAGCTCCTGTTATTTACTATCTTGCAAAAACGATTCTTGGAATTTAGGAGATATTGAAATGAAGAATATTGCAATCTTAGGTTCTACCGGTTCCATCGGAACTCAGACACTGGATGTGGCAAGAAAAAATGAAGATCTTCGTGTTGTTGCGGTCAGTGCGGGAAAAAGTGTGGAGAAACTGGAAGAACAGATCCGGGAGTTTCATCCACTTCTGGCTGCAGTCTGGGATGAAAAGGCAGCCCGGGACCTGAAAACACGTATTGCGGATACGGACACAAAGGTAGTCAGCGGAATGGAAGGACTTCTGGAACTTGCGTCCATGCCGGAATCAGAAATTCTTGTCACTGCGATCGTGGGAATGATCGGGATCCGTCCTACTATGGAGGGAATCCGTGCCGGAAAGGACATCGCCCTGGCGAATAAGGAAACCCTTGTCACAGCCGGTCATCTGATCATGCCAATGGCAAAGGAATACGGCGTATCCATCCTCCCGGTTGACAGTGAACACAGCGCCATTTTCCAGGCTATCCATGGAGAAGAAAACGAAGAGATCCATAAACTTCTGATCACGGCATCCGGCGGACCATTCCGCGGACGTACCACAGAAGAACTTCGAAATGTTACGGTTGCGGATACTCTGAAACATCCAAACTGGGTAATGGGACGGAAGATCACTGTAGATTCCGCGACCCTGGTAAACAAAGGTCTGGAAGTTATGGAGGCCAAGTGGCTGTTTGACATGGACCTGGATCATATTCAGGTGGTGGTACAGCCACAAAGTATCATTCATTCCATGGTGGAATTTAAAGACGGCGCGATCATGGCACAGCTTGGAACTCCGGATATGAGACTTCCGATCCAGTACGCTCTGTACTATCCACACAGACGTTATCTGGATGGAGACCGTCTTGATTTCACGAAACTTTGTGAGATCACATTTGAGGTTCCGGATATGGAGACATTCCGCGGACTTCCTATGGCAATCCAGGCATCCCGGGAGGGCGGAAGTATGCCGACTGTCTTTAATGCAGCCAATGAGCTTGCAGTAAAGAAATTCCTGGAAGAAAAGATTGGCTTTCTGGATATTTATGAGATTATTGCACAGTCTATGGAAAGACATAAAAAAATCGCGCATCCGGATCTGGATGAGATCCTTTCTGTAGAGCAGGATACTTACCAGTGGATCGAAAGTAGGTGGTAAATTGAGATTTGTGATTGCTGTAATTATTTTCAGCGTTGTGATACTGATCCATGAACTGGGACATTTTCTCCTGGCAAAAAAGAACCACATTGAGGTGGTGGAATTTTCTCTTGGCATGGGTCCGAGGATCATAAGTACGGTAAAAGGTGGCACACGCTATTCCGTGAAATTGCTTCCTCTTGGCGGTTCCTGTGCCATGGCGGGAGAAGATGCGGAAGATGACAGTCCGGGAACCTTTAATTCCGCTCCTGTGTGGGGCAGGATCGCGGTGGTTGCCGCTGGCCCGGTATTTAATTTTCTACTGGCCTTTGTTCTGTCTGTGATCATTGTGGGTTGTATTGGCTATGATCCTGCAACCGTATTGCAGGTAACAGAAGGCTCCGCAGCGGAAAAGGCGGGCCTGAGAGAAGGCGATGTGATTACAGAGTATCAGGGATATCATATTGACCTGGGAAAAGATCTCTATGTGTATTCGTATCTCAATGAACTGAAAGAGGGAGATACCATTCATCTGAAGATAAAACGTGATGGAAAGGAACAGGAGATTTCCTATAAACCAGATGTAAATGTGCGATATCTTCTTGGCTTTAACCGTTCCGATGTAAATTCCATGACAGTGGAATCACTGATCAAGGGAATGCCACTGGAAGAGGCAGGTCTGGAAGCAGGCGATGTGATCACGAAGATCAACGGTGTGGAGGTTCCGGACGGAAATGCATATGAAAAATACATCGAGGAGCATCCGTTATCCAAGAAACCTGTGACGATCACCTATGAGCGTAACGGACTGGAATATGAGGCAGAGATAACACCAAGGGAATACAGAACACCGGTTTCCGGTTTCGGATATAACACATACAGTGAAAAAACTTCCGGCTTTAATGTTCTGAAATATGGTGCTGTGGAAGTGAAATACATGATCCGTACTACGATCTTAAGCCTGAAAGAGCTTGTGACCGGTCACCTTGGAATGAAAGACTTAAGTGGTCCTGTGGGTATTGCGGATGCCATTGGCGACACTTACGAACAGTCCAAGAGTGAGGGAACGCTGATGATCTGGATGAATTTGTTGAATATGGCAGTTCTTCTTTCTGCAAACCTGGGAGTGATGAACCTTCTTCCTCTTCCTGCGCTGGATGGAGGAAGGCTGGTATTTCTGGTGGCAGAAGCGATCCGGAGAAAACCGGTAAACCGTCAGGTAGAAGGCATGATCCATTTTGCGGGGTTGATGCTTTTGATGGCGTTGATGGTTATCGTTATGTATAATGATATTCTGAAGATATTCTGATGAGGATTATGAAGTAAAGATATATAAAAGATGGAATGGTCAGGAAGATGTCCGGATTGTTCCATCTTTTTTTAATGAAACATATGAAACCAAGATGAAACACATGAAACAAGATTGACATTCTATTTGTAACTTTGTACAATCAAAAATGTAGATAGCGATATTAAATCGTGCAAAATACTAAAAGAAATAAGGAATAAATCTCAAATAATAAGAAAAAATCACATAAGGAGATGAGACAATGGCAGGTACAATCAGAAAGGTTGCACAAATGGCACATGTGTCTCCAGCAACTGTTTCAAGATATTTTTCAGGACAGAATGTAGTGAGTGATGAATTATCCAGAAGAATTGAGGAGGCAGCTAATACGGTTGGTTATGTGCCAAATCATCCAACACGTAAGTCAGATGGTGTGATCGTAGTTCTGATTCCTAATCTGGAATTTGGATATTTCAGTGAATCCATAAAGGAGATTATCCGGCAGATGCCAAAATACAAATGTAGAGTGATATTTCTTCCTACATTTCCGGGAGATGATAGTTATAAGAGTATCCTGAAGGAATTGTATGTGATGGGAGTTATTTATCTGGAGGAGGAGATTGACCGTGAGGTGATACGATATATCCGGGCAAAGAATATCAAAGTGGTTATGCTGGGAGGCGCAGCTTTTGACAGCAGATGCGATATGGTACACATTAACGATATGATGGCTGCTTACGAGGGAATGAAATATCTTCTTGAAATGGGACACAGGGAGATACTGATTCTGACTGATCTTTCTACAAGCATCAGTTCAGGATTCCAGCGGTTAGTTGGCTGTAAGAAGGCAATGGAGGAATATGGACTTATGTTCAGTGATGACATGGCAGAATACGGTCAGCTTACCTTCGAAAAAGGCTATCGATCTATGAACAGTGCATTGCGAAAGAAAAAGAAGTTCACTGCAGTGTTTGCTTTTTCCGATGAGACTGCGGTAGGAGCAATTACAGCGCTAAATGAACATGGTTTGAAGGTTCCGGAAGATGTATCCGTTTTGGGATTTGATGGATTAAGTATATCAGAGCGGGTGGTTCCTAAACTTACTACGATTTATCAGCCACTGGATAAGATGGTGGAATGGACTCTTGAGATTTTGTGTAACAAAAGTAGAAACAGAGAAGAAAATATAGAGTATACACTACCCTATAAATTAAAGAGGAACTGTACTCAGAAGGGAGGAAATATAAAATGGGGGGGGGGAAGAGCTTTAAAGATATTCTTTGGAAAATATTTAGATTTGTTTTCCTGGGATTTATGGCACTGATTTCAGTAGGACCATTAGTATGGATCGTGATGTCATCCTTTAAATCCAATAAGGAGATCCTATCATCTGCATTTGCACTGCCTACATCATTAAGCTTTAATGGGTATAAGGCTGCATTGGATTTGGCTCCAATTTTTAAGTTTTATGGAAACAGTGTTGTGATTTCTTTCACAAGTACCCTGCTAAATATCCTGATTGTTTCCATGGCTGCCTATGTGTTGGCCAGATATACGTTTAAGGGAAGTACCTTTATCACATTGCTTTTATCTGCGTCTCTTCTTGTACCTACTTCAGCACTTCTGATGCCAATCTATAAGATCATGATGGGAATCGGAATGTTTGATACAAGGTCAGGGCTTGTACTTGTGTATGCGGCACTGGGACTTCCTACTTCACTTTTCGTATTCAAAAGCTATTTTCAGGGCATCCCCAAGGAACTGGAAGAAGCTGCCTATATTGACGGAGCCGGGTTTTATCGGACATTCTTTGTAATTGTATTTCCATTGGCTAAATCAGGACTTGCAACAGGGGCAATTTTACAGTTCCTGACGTCATGGAATGAGTTCATGTTCGGACTCGTTCTTACCAAAAGCACAGAAGTAAGGACCCTTCCTCTTGCTCTGAATTATTTTACATCTCAGTTTTCGTTTAACTATACAGCGATGTTTGCGGCATTGACTATGGTAATTCTACCAAGTATCGTAATCTATGTATTGCTGCAGGAACAGGTTACTACCAGTATGGTAGCAGGATCTGTCAAAGGTTGAAGATGAAAATTTATAAATTATATAAAAGGAGGCAATTAATATGAAAACAAAAAAGGTGATGGCCACAGTATTGTCAGCAGTGACAGCATTATCCATGGCAGGAGGCATGGCCACAACAGTAAAAGCGGATGATGTGACAGAAATCACATTTCCTACATCCTGGGTTGGTGTCAGTGTTAATACAGAATGGTTCCAGGATCGTCTGGAAGCTTTTAATGAGGAGTACGGTGACAGTATCAAGGTCAATGTGGAAGAAATCGCAGGTGATCAGAACTATGTGGATAAGCTGAAAGTTCTGTATTCTTCCAATTCTCTTCCGGATACATTCAGTACAGGTGGATATAATCTGATTGATTCAATGAAGGATCAACTTGTCGACCTTACTGATTATGTAGATGATGACTGGAAAAAACTTGCAACTGATGCATGCTGGGATGTAAACTCCCGCGATGGTAAGATTTATGGAATTCCTTATACCAGACAGGTAATAGGATACTTCTACAACAAAGATCTCTTTGCTCAGGCAGGAATTGAGAAACCGGCAAAGACATGGGACGAGTTCTTTGAGCAGTGTGACAAGCTTCTGGATGCAGGCATTACACCGCTTTCCATGGATACTGCAGATTCCGGTTGGGTAACTTCACTGATGCTTGGTGCTATGATTGGTGAGAGCGATGAGGGAGAACAGTTTATGAATACCATGCTCCCGACAGATTATAATACAAAAGAATTTATCGATGCAGCAACCAGGATTCAGACCATGTTTCAGAAATATACAACTCCGGATGCAGTTGGTGGAAAATATGAGAATGCTGCAAGCAACTTCTTTATGGGACAGACAGCTATCATTGCAAATGGTCCTTGGATGATTAGCGATTTCTATGATACTTCTATGGTTGAAGATGGATTTGCAGATAAAGTCGGTACTGCAATGTATCCTGGTGATGTTATGTATAACAGTGGAAAAATTGGCTTTAATGTTGCTTCCAAGGATGAGAAAACACTGGATGCAACTCTTACATTTGTAAAATTCCTCACAAATGAGGAGAGCCAGCTTAAAATGCTTGAAATTACAGGCGATATTCCGGCTATGGAGGGTCTTACATCTGATAATGTAAAGCCACTTGTAAATGAAGTCATCGCAAACGGCGATAAAGCAGCGCACAGTATTAATGATTTCCAGAGCCTTTGGTATGCAAATGTAGTGGATGAGATCAGTATTCAGTATCCGCTTCTTGCGCAGGGTGAAATTACTCCGGAAGAGTTCGCACAGGCTCTTACAGACGCTG
>OGOC01001741.1_pt1 | contig 16198 bp, 15 predicted proteins | sample 1552561 | NCBI WGS metagenome assembly OGOC01 (sample SAMEA2580148, study PRJEB22360) | human gut metagenome | biome: human gut; feature: human-associated habitat; material: faeces | place: Denmark | collected 2008/2010
ATTTTGGTGCATTTTTTGCATGGGGCGGAAGATTTATGCGGTTTTTTCACGATTAGCGGCGTTGCGGATTTGCGTAAAGGCAAAGAGTAAGAAATAAGTTCATTTTTTGACCTATTCCAGCGAAGCGAATCGAGGCAAAAAATGAACTTATTTCTTACTCTTTGCCGCCCCCGTCAACAATTTCTCCACCCGGCAAAACAATTTCCATGGTCGTAGAATTTTCAGCAGAATCAGAAGAAGCAAAAATTTCACCGTCATGAGCATTTATGATTTTATTGGAAAGATAAAGCCCGAGCCCGGTTCCGACCTTTCGAAACTTCTTCGCAGTTGAATAGTATTTATCAAAAATATGGTCTAAATCTTCTGTTTTTATTGTGTTTCCGTAGTTTTTTATCTTAATTAAAAAATTCGCGTCGGATTTTTCAACAAAAATATCAACAGACGCTCCGGAAGAGCTAAAAGATATGGCATTCAGAACGAGGTTTTTCAAAACGCGTTTAATATAAAATTCATCAAGCATTACCTTTTGAGAGCCGTTTGAAGTAAATTTCAACAAAACATTATTCGCCTGCGCAATTGGCAGCATTTCCTCCAGAACCTTTTCTATCAGCCTTGAAACATCCACAGGCTCTTTTGTCAGATTTATCTGTGTTTCATTTAATTTGTAGGTTTCAAGCAGGATTTCGACCAGCTCAACGAGTTCTTTGTTGGAATTTTTGAGATGGAAAACCGCCTGCTTCTGCGCCTCGGTCAACTCGCCAAAACGCCCGTCAACAAGGAAATTCAGCATGTTATTTTCTGCAATAATCGGAACCTTGAGGTCATGGGTCAATGTTGCGACAAAATCCTCCTTGAGTTTAACTATCTCTTTTTGCGCCTCCAGCTGCTCATTAAGCTCTTTCTGGTATTCTTTAATCATATCCTCGCGGTCAACAATTGCCTCAATCATCCGGTTCATGCTTTCAGAAAAATTAGGCAGCACAGTAAGCGCAAAAGAATCGATTGTGTCGTAAATATTACCGTATCTTATGGAATTTATCGTTCTTGCAATGCTTCTGAGCGCTTTTTTGTGGCGCCGGAAAGAATGCTTGAGCTTTTTGTATTTAAACAGCAAAAGCACCGCCCATAAAGCAAGAATTATGCATAAAAAAGCAAAAAGCCAGCCCATCCGCTAATATCCGTAATGTTCATGCGAAACAAGGTACTCTCTGACGTGATTCAGAGCCGACTGGACGATTCTTGTGATTCTTGACGACGAAAGTCCGACCTGCTGGGCGATTTCTTTAACCTGCATGTTTCTGTAAAAGCGATATTCAACGACCAGCCTGTCTTTTTGGGGCAAAGTTGCGATTGCTTCCCTGATAGCCTTTCCGAGTTCGCCGATTTCGGCTTTTTCATCGGGCAGAGCATGCGGGTCTTTGATAAAATCGAACGGAGAATCGTTATCCGAGCTTGCAGCAGCGATAGAATCAATAGAAAGGATGGTTTCGTAAACCGCCTCTCTGACTTTTCCCGGAGAAATATCAATATCTCCATCGCCTGATGAGTTTTCGGCGTCTTCTGATGAGTCTTTTGTATGTTTTAGCGAGTACCATTTGTAACGGTTTCGCAATTCGTTTCTAATCGCCCATCTGACGGCGGTTCCGATATAAGAACTGTTATATTTTTCAAGCTGCTCTGGCGTTTTGTTCTTAATAAGCGCCTGAACCGCAATAATACCGATACTTACGAGCTCTTCGTAATCGACCATGTGCGACGGGATACGCCTGTGCTCGACTTTGGCGACTTTTTCGACGATTTCTATGTATTCTTTAATTTTTGTTTGAGATTGGTTAACCATTTTATCGTTTTGCAGTACGAAAACTCTTGTTTCAGCAGGCTTTTCGCCTCACTGCATCAAATTCCTCTATTTTTCCGTTCTGTTAGTATTTATATTACTAGAATTTTGTGTTTTTCGCAAATTATATACAAACAGTAAAATTTCTGCGACCGCTTTGTACAAATCCGGCGGAATTTCGCGGTTCAAATCAACAAGCCGGTAAAGAGCACGCGCAACCGGCGGGTTTTCAATGACAGGAACCGAGTGTTCGCGGGCAATTTTGATAATTTTTTTCGCAAAAAGCTCGGTTCCTTTTGCGATGAGCTTTGGCGATTCCATTTCGCTGGAGTCGTATTTCAACGCGCAAGCCACATGCACGGGATTTGTTACAACAAAATCCGCCTCGGGCACCGCATCCATCATGCTCTGCTGAACCATTTGCTGGCGGCGCTGGCGCAGCGCGGCTTTTACATTCGGGTCGCCTTCGGTGTTTTTGTATTCATCTTTTACTTCTTTAAAGGACATTTTTTGGTCCTGCATAAATTTCCATCGCGTCATGCCGTAATCAGCAACAGAAATAATGAAAAACGCAATCGACGCCTTGATTACGAAGTCCATAATCAGGCTCCCGAACTCCTGCATGACCGCAAAGTTGTTATCAATTGCCGCAAGGCTCAAAATCGTTTCAAAATGCGCCTGATAAACCATCCAGCCGACATAACCGAGAATTACAACTTTCAAAATATTCTTAAAAAGCTCAAAAAGCGTTTTTATGGACATCAGGTTTTTGAAATATTTCGTAGGGTTCAACTTATCGAGCTTCGGGGAAAGCGGTGTCATTGTAACGAGCGGCCCGACCTGAATAAAATCGCCCATAATCCCGATAAACATTGCAATCGCCAGAATAGGCGCGATTATGAGCACAGTCGGGACAAGCGTTATAAACAAAAGGTACGGCAGACCGATGTTTGAAAGGTGCTGGTTAGGGATTTGTTCATAGCAGAGGACGAAAAGCTTTGTAATCTGGTCCCAGATGAACGGTGCGAGTTTTGCGATTGCAAAAAACATGACTATCATTGCCAGAGCGGTTGAAAAGTCCTTTGATTTGACGATTTGTCCTTCTTTTCGGGCTTTTTCGAGCTTCTGGTGCGAAGCCTCAAATTGTTTATCTTCATCACCCATCTACGGTTATTCTTTCCTGACTGTAAATTTAATGAATCTAACTCAACTGTCAATATTTTATCATGGTTTTGTAAATTGATATAATTTTAATTAATCCTCGATCCCCAATGCCTGTTGCTGTTGGACTGAAAGCCCAACATACCCTCTGTCCGGCAATACCGGACCTACTTTTCGCCCCCCCCTCATCCAAAGTCGAAATGAGTAATATATTATTTTTTAGACCTATGCCAGCGAAGCGCATCGAGGCTAAAAAATAATATATTACTCATTTCGACGCCCGCGCGCCCGACACAAATAACCAAATCAGCCCACAATCAGCCCAATTTCCCGAGCTGCTCAACCGCAAATTTGGCACGTGAAGTAATAATTTCGGCCGAAGCGTCCTTGTAAAGGCATCTTCCGAGCCCGACAGCCTTTGCGCCGGCTTTTAAATATCCGCAAAAATCGTTCAAACCGATTCCGCCGGCGGGCATGATGTTCAAAAACGGCATGGGACGCAAAATATCCTCAAGATATTCGACTTTCCCCATAGAATTTGCAGGAAAAAGCTTTATGAGCGGAACGCGCGATTTCCACGCGGTATAAGCTTCATTCGGTGTCGAAACCGTCGCAATATGAGGAACTTTGTTCGATAAACAAAATTTCACCATGCTTGTTTGAAAAACCGGCGAAACAATCGCCTGTGCACCCTGTTCGAGCGCTTCCATTGCGCGTTTCTGGGTAATAATTCCGCCCGCAGTTACCGTCAATTCAGGTTTTTTAGCCAGCTCGCCGATAGCCTGAACTAGACAGCCCCTTTCCACAGTAATTTCGAACGACTTTATCCCGCCTTTTACCAGACATTCGGAAATTTCAAGCATTTCCTCCGGCGTTTTTGCACGAACCACTGCGTATATTTTGTTTTTGTAGATGGATTCTATTGCGTTCATTATTTTATTTTTTCGTTCTGGCGGGAGGATTGAGGCTTTTTGGTTTTTATTTTTATGAAATTAAACACCGTTTTGTTCGTTTCTTCGACATTTTCATCCTCGTAGCCGAGCAAAATCTCCAAATCCTTTTTCAAAAGCGTAATATCTTCGTATTTTTTCAAAGTTCCGTCGAGCGCAATCGAAACATCGCCGGTTTCTTCGGAAACAACAAGGCATGCCGAATCCGAAACCTCGCTCATCCCAATCGCTGCGCGATGGCGTGTTCCGTATTTCCAGCTGAGCTTTGGATCCTCGGTCAAAGGCAGCAAAACGCCGGCAGAACGGATTTTTTCGCCGGAAACCACGACCGCGCCGTCATGGAGCGGGGTATTTGTATGAAAAATTGTCAAAAGCAGCTCGGTTGAAACGTTTCCGTCAATCTGCGTGCCGACATCGGAATATGTATGCACGCTGTCATCGCGCTCCAGCACGATTAGAGCGCCGGTGTGGGTTTTTGCAAGATATTTTACCGCCTCAATTAACTCTTTTATTACATTGATTTTTTCAATATGTCTTGTTTCACGTTTTGAAAAGAGTGAATTTTTGAAAATATTAGATTGTCCCAAATATCCGAGAAATTTACGAATTTCAGGCTGAAAAATGATTACCGCGCCGAACATAATTACGTTGACCATGGTTCTGAGGAAAACGCCAAGAAGCTGAAGGTTGAATTTAATAAGAACTTCACTGAAAATCCACGCAAAAAGCAGGATAAACAGCCCTTTTACAAGCTTCTCCGACTGCGTGCCTTTGATAAATTTGCGATACAGAACATAAAGCATGCCAAAAATGATTAAAACTTCGGTAACGTTGACCCAGGTGAAACTGAGCTGCAAAACGCCCAACTGTTTTATGACTATGTCTTTTATCTCGCCTAACAACGCTTTTTGCCTCTATCTCAAACGTTCGGGTATCACATCAAGAGAAACCAGATGCTCGTAACTCTCTCTATTTATTATAATATCAGATTGTCCGTGATTTACAAGTACCGCAGCAGGTTTTAATACGCGATTGTAATTGCTGGACATGGAATATCCATAGGCGCCTGTATCGTAAACGCAAATTATATCACCTTCTTCGAGTTCGGGCATTTCTACGTCTTTTATTAAAATATCACCCGATTCGCAGAATCTGCCGGCTAAAGTTATTGTTTGCGCAAGCGGGGCACCGGGTTTGTTTGCGACCTGCGCCGTATAAAGTGCCTGATAAAGGCTCGGACGCGGATTGTCGGCCATTCCTCCGTCAACAGCAACGTATTTTCTGCCTTTGGGCACCTGTTTTGAGCTGCCGACAGTATAAAGCGTTACGCCGGAGGTGCCGATTATGCTTCTTCCGGGTTCGATAAAAATCGTGATGTCGCCCGTGTTGTATTTTTTTGAATTTTCTTCCACCGAGGTCGTAATTTGCTTGGCAATCTCGTCAATTGTCGGCGGTTCATCGTTTTCCGTGTATTTTATGCCGAGCCCGCCGCCGAGGTTGATTGTGTGGAGCTCAATTCCAAATTTTTCTTTAATTCTTGCAATTTCTTTCAAAATAACTTCGACTTCATCGTAATAAATTTTTGTTTCAAAAATTTGCGAACCAATATGCGCATGAAGCCCGATTACATTGAGGTTTTGGTACTCATCTCGCAAAAGTTCCAGCGCATCATCAATCTGCGTCAAATCAAACCCGAATTTTGAATCCAGATGACCTGTCTGGATGTATTCATGCGTGTGGCATTCGATTCCGGGGGTTATACGGAGCAAAATATCAGCTTTTTTACCCGCAGCGCCCGCAGCTTCGTTCAAAAGCGCAAGCTCAAGAAAATTATCAACCGAAAACTTGCCCACGCCGACCTCAAGCGCCATTTCCAGCTCATCGTAGGACTTGTTGTTGCCATTGAAAAGGCATTTTGACATATCAACGCCGGCAGAATGCGCTGTATAAATTTCTCCGCCCGAAACAAGGTCAAAACCGAACCCCTCATCAGCAAGTATGCGGCAGATTGCCTTTGTCATAAAAGCTTTTGCCGCGTAGAGCATATTTATATTCGGATAATCTTTAAATGCGTTTTTGTACTGGTTTGCGATGGTACGGATTGTTTCTTCATCAAAAACGTAGAGCGGAGTTCCGTATTTTTCCGCCAATTCAACCAAATCGCACCCGCCGATTTCAAGATGTCCGCTTTCGTTGATTTTTGTTGTGATTGGTTTGATATTTTGGTTTGCAGTCATTTTTGCCTCGTGTTTTTTGTTGATATATGCGATTTTAGCATAAATTGTTTGTATTTGCTTAAAATTTTTCGGTTGATAATGCCGGAGAAATTAATTAATTTGCATGCCCGCGTTTTAATATGATACTATTTTATTAAAAGAAGACTTGTTGAGGAGAAACCATGGGGAACGGAAACGAACCGGTTGTTAATCTTATTTCAAAACCGGAAAATATGCTGAAAACAATTTACACCGCGTGCAGAACCTGCTACAGCGCGGATTATCCGATAAATATCTATGAAAATGCAGCTGACGAAGAAAAAATGCTAAAACTCATCGAGCGCGTAATCGGGTCGGGGCATTTTTCCACAATTGAGCATATTCAGGTTACTTTCGCGATTTCAAATGTTTCCCGTGCTTGCACCCACCAGCTTGTGCGCCACAGACATATGTCTTTTTCACAAAAATCACAACGATACGTAAAAGAAAAAGGGCAGTTTGACTACATAATTCCGCCCACTGTCGCAAAAAATCCTGAATTGCTTGCAAAATACAAGCAATTTATGGAGTTCACGGCGAATTTCTACACCGAAATGACCGAAGCCGGAATCCCCGCAGAAGATGCGCGTTTTGTCCTACCAAACGCCGCAGCCAGCTCGCTTGTGACCTCTTTGAACCTCAGGGAAATGATTCACCTTGCGCATTTACGCCTTTGCACAAGAGCTCAGTACGAAATCCGCATTATGGTCAAAAAAATGTGCGAAGAGCTGATAAAAGAAGAACCCTGGTTGAAAAAATACCTTGTTCCAAAATGCGAAAGCCTTGGATATTGCGACGAAGACAAATCCTGCGGAAGAAAAAAAGTCAAAGCAGAATTTTTGCGTGAAGAGGTAAAAGCCTGATTTATTTCAGAATAATAAAAAAAGTATTTTCTTTAACACTTCGCAACAAAATTAAGTGTATTTTTCACAATAATTTGTAAAAATACACAAATTATATTATAATGTTAAGGCTGTAACATTATAACAGTTTTAGAGAGAGAAAAAACCAGCAGGAATGGAACTTTGGCACTAACATTTCAAGAATTAATTTTAAATTTATCAAAATTTTGGTCAGACTATGGCTGCATAATCCAGCAGCCTTATGATATTGAAAAAGGCGCAAGCACAATGAATCCGGCAACTTTTTTGCGTTCATTGGGGCCTGAACCGTGGAATACCGCGATGGTCGAACCTTGTAGACGCCCGACTGACGCCAGATACGGCGAAAACCCGAACAGACTGGGGCATTATTTTCAATATCAGGTTATTTTGAAACCGTCTCCGGACAATGCTCAGGAGCTTTACCTCAAAAGCCTTGAGGCAATGGGTATTGATTTGTCAAAACATGATGTAAGATTCGTCGAAGACAACTGGGAATCCCCGACGCTAGGCGCTGCCGGTGTTGGCTGGGAAGTCTGGCTTGACGGCATGGAAATTACGCAGTTTACGTATTTTCAGCAGGTCGGTGGGCTTGAAATCCGCCCTGTTGCGCTTGAATTGACCTACGGGCTCGAAAGAATCGCAATGTATCTTCAAAACGTCAACTCGGTTTTCGACGTTATGTGGAACAAAAACCTGAAATACGGCGAAATTTACCTCCAAAACGAGATTGAACAGTCAAAATACAATTTTGAAGTGTCAGATGCGGCAAGATTGTTCAAATTATTTGATCTTTATCAGGAAGAAGTCGAAAATTGTGTAAAAAATGAGCTTGTTCTTCCTGCGTATGATTATGTTTTAAAATGCTCGCATGATTTCAACCTGCTTGATGCCAGAGGCGTAATAAGCAAGGATGAAAGAATAAATTACATAAACAGGGTAAGAAGAATGGCGGCGATGGTCGCAAAATTATACGTTGAACAACGTGAAAAACTGGGATTCCCCCTTTTAAAGAAATAGAAAATAAGGAAAAATTACATGCCCCACGAAAATGAAGTAACAGAAGCAGGTCTGGTCGAACATTTTGTTTCAAAATTATTAAAAACCAAAAATCCGGATGACATGATTGCAGATTCTAAAGAAACCGGATTGAATAAAACCCTCAACTGGGTGGATTTGATTATTCTGGGTATTGGTGCTGTTATCGGTGCCGGAATTTTCTCAATGGTCGGCTCGGCTGTAGTCGGCACGAACGGACACCCTGGCGCGGGGCCTGCACTCATCATTTCAATGATAATTGCGGCAATCGCCTGCATTTTCTCAGCGCTTTGTTATGCTGAATTTGCCTCCATGATACCGGTTTCCGGCGGGGTGTATACATATACTTTCGCAACAATGGGTGAATTAGCAGCATGGATGGTCGGATGGGTTTTGATGCTACAATATACCATCGGAAACATCGCAGTAGCTTGCAGCTGGACGGGTTATCTGCTTCAGTTTTTGCGCGGATTTGAACCTTATACAGCTCATCTTCCCGCGGCTTTGCAAACAATTTGCCACCATATAATGTATCCGCCGCTCTGGCTTGTGAGCGATTACGGCACGGCTTCGGCTGCATATTTAAAAATGGGGCTCAATCCTGCCGAGCATATTCCGCATCTTTTCGGTATTATTCCCATTTCAATAAATGTTCCTGCGATTGGAATGATTTTGCTGGTTACGGCGATTCTTGTAAAAGGTATTTCCGAATCCAAAAACATGGCGGGAATAATGGTTGTTATTAAACTGCTCGTTATCGCACTGTTTATCGGCGTTGGGGCGTTCTATGTAAAACCCGGAAACTGGGTTCCTTTCATGCCTAATGGAATCGGCAGCGTACTTATCAGCGCATTTACGATTTTCTTTGCATACACAGGTTTTGACGCAATTTCAACAGCCGCAGAGGAAACCAAAAATCCGCAAAAAGACGTCCCGATTGGCATTATCGGCACACTTTTAGCCTGCACGGTTGTATATATCTTCGTTGCGCTGGTTTTAACGGGCGTTGTTAAGTGGGATATGATTAACATCCACGCACCTATTGCTCATGCAATGCAAATGACCGGACAAAACTGGGTTGCAGGGCTGATTTCAGTTGGTGCATTAACCGGTTTGACCTCGGTATTGCTGGTTATGCAGCTTGCCGCAACAAGAATCCTTTTTGCGATGGCACGTGATAACTTTTTCCCGACAATATTGAAAAAAGTGCACCCTGTTTACAAAACTCCCCACGTAATCACCTGGCTCGTGGGCTCAGCAATGGTTATCGGGTGCTTGTTCCTTGATTTGAACCTCGCTGCACAGCTTTGCATTTTCAGCGTGTTCACATCGTTCATTATCGTTTGTATCGGGGTACTGATTTTAAGAAAAACCGACCCAACCCGCCACAGACCGTTCAAAGTACCGTTTTCACCGTTCTTTCCGGCAATGGGCATACTGCTTTGCGGTACATTGATGTGCGTTGCTATCGCAAGCATGGGTAAAACAGCACTTCTGTTCCCATTATGGCTTATAATCGGGCTTTCGATTTATGCTTTCTACGGATACAAGAGAAACCGCAGAATTGAAGGCATTGAAGAACGCAGAAAAGCGAACAAAGAAGCCCGCGAAAAAGCGCAACTGTAATATAACCCGATGGATGACGTTGGGCTGAAAGCCCAACCTACTACGAAAACCACAAATAAACAAATAGCCGCCCAAACTGGCGGCTATTTGTTTGAATATTCAAAATATTACGGTTTTAAACCGTACCGGAATTCCAGCTGTGCAGGTATTCTTCCTGCTCAGGAGTCAGGGTATCGATTTTTATCCCCATCGCGTCGAGTTTGATTTTTGCAATCTCAACATCGACCTCATGAGGAAGCGTGTACATTTTGTTTTCGAGTTTACCCTGATTTTTAACGATATATTCCATTCCGAGCGCCTGATTTGCAAAACTCATGTCCATAACCGACGCCGGATGCCCTTCTGCTGCAACAAGATTGACCAATCTGCCTTCAGCAAGAACATAAATCGATTTTCCGTTCTTGAGTTTGTATTCTTCAAGCGACGGGCGAATTTGTCTAATTTCGGTTGTTTCTTTTTTCAGTCCGTTAACGTTAACTTCAACATCAAAATGCCCTGCGTTGCATACAAAAGCGCCATCTTTCATCGTGAGCATGTGATGAACATCAACAACATTCTTGTCGCCTGTGATAGAGATGAAAATATCGCCGATTTTTGCAGCTTCTGCAATAGGCATTACGCTGTAGCCCTCCATCGCCGCTTCCAGAGCTTTCAGGGGGTCAACTTCCGTAACAATAACGTTTGCACCGAGCCCTCTTGCCCTCATTGCAGCGCCTTTTCCGCACCAGCCATAGCCGCAAACGACAAATGTTTTGCCGGAAAGCAGAATATTGGTTGCGCGAATGATTCCGTCGATTGCACTTTGACCTGTGCCGTATCTGTTGTCGTAAAGGTGTTTTGTTAAGCTGTTATTTACGCCGACAGCAGGGAATTTCAGGCTTCCATCAGCTTCCATTGCCTCAAGACGGATGATTCCGGTTGTAGTTTCTTCGGTTGAGCCGATAATATTTTCGATAAGTTCGGGTTTATTCTTGTGAATGGTTGCAACAAGGTCGCAGCCATCGTCAATAACGAGGTGGGGCTTGTGATTTAGCACTTCTTCAACATGTTTTGCGTAAGTTTCAGAAGATTCGCCAGCATAACCGAAAACAGGGATTCCCCAGTATTTTACGAGCGCCGCAGCAACATCATCCTGCGTTGAAAGCGGGTTAGAAGCCGCCAAAACTGCGTCAGCGCCGCCCTCTTTCATTGCAATACAAAGTGCAGCGGTTTCTTTTGTAACATGCACGCAAGCAGTCAATCGCAAACCCTTAAACGGCTGTTCTTTTTTGAATCTTGCTTTAATTCTTTCCAGAACCGGCATATCTTTCATTGCCCATTCAATATTATTTTTGCCCTGTTCCGCCAGAGCCATATCTTTGACGTCGCATTTTATCGCTGTCATCGGCATTTTTCTCTCCTTTTTACTTTGAAATCGGCTAATACACTACAATTTTAGCATGAATTAACACGTGTAAAGCTTTTTACAAATTTTCTTTAATAATTTATAATAAATGAATCAGAAAAGAGGTTAATTTATGAAACTTACTGTATTAGGTGCGGGCTGCTGGGGACTTACGCTGACGTGGCTTTTGACCAACAATTTTGAAAAAGTTACTGTATGGGGACGTGATGTAGATATTTCTGACGAACTCAGAACGAAAAAATCAGTAAAAAAGCCCATCGAAATCCAATTGCAGGACAAAGTCGAAGTCACCTCAGACCTTGAGAACGCTGTTTCAGACGCTGACATCATTCTGCTTGTTGTTGCCACTTCCGGAATCCGTGAAGTTTGCAAAAATCTTGCAAAACTTAACAACGGCAGCGGCTTAAAAAAGAACCAGATTCTCGTAAACACCTCAAAAGGGCTCGAATTACCCTCTTTGATGAGGATGAGCGAGGTTATGAAAGAAGAACTGCCTGATGCGAACATCGCAATTCTTTCCGGCCCGACCTTAGCCAGAGAAGTGCTCGCCGGCTGCCCCACAGCGGCTTCTGTAGCCTGCGAAAACATGGAAATCGCCCAATATGTGCAGGAAAAATTGACGGTTCCGTCAAAATTCCGCCTTTACACGAACGATGACGTAATCGGAGTGGAGCTGGGCGGCAGTTTAAAGAACGTTATCGCCATTGCGTCAGGGTTTGCGGGTGCTTTGCACCTCGGCGACAACTGCAAAGGCGCACTTTTGACCCGCGGAATGGCAGAAATCGTCAGAATCAGCGTTGCTCTGGGCGCAAAACCAGCTACTTTGTACGGTTTGTCCGGTATGGGCGATTTGATTGCAACCTGCTCAAGCCCGTTGTCCAGAAATTACACGGTTGGTTCGATGATTGGCAAGGGTAAAAAAATTAACGACATTTTGAGCGAGCTGGGCTCGGTTGCCGAGGGCGTGAAAACATCTAAAGCTGTTTGTGAGCTGGCAAAGAAGCTTAATCTTGAAGTCCCGGTTTCTTCGGCAATTTATGAAGCCGTTTACACGGAAATCACGCCGCAGGAAGTTCTGGACAAGCTCATGAACAGGAAATTGAAACAGGAATAAACAATTTCTCCCTCTCCCCGGGGGATAGGGTCGGGGTGAGGGGTCAACCGGCCGGCTATTTTGTGATTTTGTGCACAAACCGCGGTATTTTTCTTTTCCGTTCCGATTCCTCCGGCCGCTCCACGTTAATTTTATTTTTTATAGCTTTTTGAGGCCTCCTCCATAGTCACTGCAAAGAAAAATACCACGGTTTGTGCTTTTCAGGTTTTTTGGGTGGAGGAAATGGACATTTTAAATTTTTGAGGGGATGAAATCAAGATTGAATTTGGTTTCAAAAGCTCTTTTCAGCACCCTGCAAAGGTCTTCGCAGGTGATTTCGGATGAAATTTTTTTTAAGGTGATAATCCTATCCTCACGCGGTTCTTCGCCGAAAATTCGCGCTATCTTTTCCGGCTCGTAACCCAAAAGTATCGACCCGTGCTGCAAAATGCAGCCCTCTTTTCTGAATTGCGCAGAACCGACAAGCTTTTTGCCCTCAAAACTCAAATCCGCCCCCGTTGAAAGCGACATGCAATACTCAAACCTCGTGCCGGAAGCTTGCTTTGGCTTTTCTTCGGGAAACGACGCGTTTATCCCGAGTTTTTGAAAACCATTTATCAACGCAGCGGAAATTTCTTTGTAAGATTGTATGACAGAAGCGCCGTTTTCAAGAAAATCCGCACGGCACGTGAAAGAATAGGTCAATTCGTTGTCGTGCAAAAGCGCCCTGCCTCCTGTGAGCCGCCGGACGATGGTGATTTCGTGTTTTTTACAAAAATCCGCATCAACATGCGAAAAATCCTGATTCCGACCGAGTGAAACGCATGCCGGCGACCATCCGTAAAATCGTAAAGCCGGAATGCCCGTTTTTATAGTATTTTCGAGCATTTGCGCATCAAAATCCATGTTAAAACGCCCGTCATGGACGGCAAAAGGTACAAAAACAGCCTCCATCAGCCGAGAATCCTCTTGAACGCTTCAGGGATTGCGTCAATAACGTCCTGTGCAAGAACGCAGTACTCGGTCAGGCTTTCAGCAGCAATTTCTCCGCAGAGCCCGTGCAAATAAACGCCCGCAATCGCCGCATTTTCGCAGGAAAGCCCCTGTGCAAGAAATCCTGAAATTATTCCGGTCAAAACGTCGCCGCTGCCTGCTTTTGCAAGCGCCGAGCTGCCTGTTGTGTTTTCAAAAAACCTGAAATCCTTTGTGCAGACGATTGTGCCGCTTCCCTTTAAAACTACCGTGCATCCAAATTTTTCAGCAGCTTTTCGGGCCGCATTTTCGCGGTTTTCTTGAATTTCTTCAACAGAAATTCCGAGCAGCCTCGACATTTCCTTTGGATGAGGCGTTATTATTGAATTTGGCGGGATTTTTGTGATTTTTGAGTCCGCCATCGCATTCAATGCGTCAGCGTCAAGCACCACAGGCGTTTCAAGGTTTTTCATAAAGCCGAGTGCTTCATTTACGAACGCAAAAACCGCCGGATTGTCCGAAAGCCCCGGTCCCATTGCGATTACGTTGTATTTTTCTAGAAAAGGCTTGATTTCCGGAAACGAATCGCTTGCAATGCACTGTTTATAAGAATCGCGGAGCTTAAAAAAGGTCAAATTCGGTGTCAGAGCGGAAATATTGTTGATTACGGTTTCAATGGTGGCAAGGGAAACAAGCCCCGCGCCTGTTTTCAAGGCAGAAACTGCGCTCAAATACGCCGCACCCTGATAATTCAAGCTTCCGGCAACCGTTAAAATCCGCCCGAATGTGCCTTTATTCGAGTCTTTCGGGCGCTCTGGAAGCAAATATTTTACCGTATTTTTTTCAATCAAATCCATTTTGCCTCAATGCCTCATAAACTACTATTGCCGCGGAATTCGAGAGATTAAGGCTTCTTTGTCCCTCTTGCATGGGGATAGTTATTGAGTGAGAGCCCTTTGAAAACAACAAATCCTCGGGCAAACCGCGTGTTTCCGGCCCGAAAACCAGAAAATCGCCGTTTTTGAACTGAATATCAGTATAAATGTTGTTTGTTTTGGTGGTCAGGTAATAAAAATCGCTATCCGGAAACTCCGCCCACAAATCCTCAAGTTTTTCGACCCTTTTTATATTTACGGAATCCCAATAATCAAGTCCGGCACGTTTTAAATGGCGGCTGTCGATTGAAAATCCGAGTTTACCCACAAGAAAAACATCGCAATTTGTACAGGCAGCTAGCCGGACGATATTTCCTGTATTTTGCGGGATTTCCGGCTCATAAAGGACTATGTTTAATTTTGTTTTGATGTTCATTTGTGTTGATTTTAGCACATTTTTACAATTGAACCAACCCGAAAAGGTAAATTTTATCGTTTTTGTGCCGGGGTCAGGGGATTTTTCTTTGGAATGCCTATGGGGGAGGCGGCAAATAAAGAGAAAAAATTTGTATAGCTAAAATCCGCCGGAGGAATCGGCATGGAAAAGAAAAATCCCCTGAACTTAACCCTGTTTGTCTGTTTTTGTTGAATAATGCCGAAAATTGTTGCTAAAAAGCAGGACAGGCAGCCGCCTGTCCTTGAACTCTCTCTTAACATTTGTTGTTGTTAGGATGTTGTTATGATTTATATTCTTTTTCAAACCCGAAAAGCGAGCTTACGGATTCGTTGTCATGAATTCTTGAGATTGCTTCGCCCAGAGCGGGTGCGATGCTTAATTGTGTGAATTTTTCCGGAATATAGTTGCGTTCGAGAGGGATTGAGTTTGTGATTATAACCTCCTCAACCGGTGCTTCTTCAAGTCTTTGGATTGCAGGGCCGGAAAGTACGCCGTGAGCCGCACAAACATAGACTTTTTCGGCGCCTTCTTCTTTAAGAAGCCTTGCTGCGCCGCAAATCGTGCCGGCAGTGTCGATAAGGTCGTCGAAAAGCACGCAGATTTTGCCTTTTACGTCACCGATTACGTGTTCTGCAATGGCTTCGTTGTGTTTGTCACGTCTTTTGTCGACAATTGCGAGCGGACAGTCGAGTTCTTTGGCAAAATGCCTTGTTCTGGCCACTCCGCCGGTGTCAGGGCTTACTGCGACGAGTTTTTCGGACGGAATATTCAATTCTTTTATGTATTTTGTCAAAACAGGGGTTGCAAAAATGTGATCAACGAGGATGTTGAAGAATCCCTGAATCTGTCCTGTGTGCAAATCCATTGCCAGAACGCGGTTTACGCCGGCTGTAGTCAAAAGGTCGGCAACGAGTTTTGCTGTGATAGCTTCTCTGCCCGAAGTTTTTCTGTCCTGACGCGCATAGCCGTAATAAGGGATTACAGCGGTGATAGATTTTGCGCTTGCGCGTTTGAACGCGTCAATTATGATTAAAAGCTCCATCAGGTTTTCATTTACGGGGTTTGAAAGGGGCTGAACGATAAAAATATCGTCGCCGCGAATGCTTTGCTGGATTTGGACGTAAATTTCGCCGTCAGCAAAGTTTTTTATAACCATCGGCCCTACGGTTGTCCCCAGATAGTCCGCAATCTCCTGCGTAAGCTTTGCATGCGCGCGTCCCGAGAAAAGTTTTATGTCATGCGTCGGGTTTATTGTCTTTTCGCGCTGGGGAAAATCCATAGTAAGTTCCATTTTCATTCCTTCCTTAAAATTTCACTGCGTTAAAATTATAGCAATAAAATTATTAAATTTACATATTAGATTGCGAAAACTTAATTATTTTCCATGTTGTACAGGCTTTAAAAATCGTAAATTTTATTTTTGTTACTTTTATAGCAGTTTATTTCGAAAAAGACATAATTCGTTACAAACTATTTCCCGCAGAAAGATACCAAAATGACGTTTTTAGTGAAAGTTTGGGGATTTGTCTTTTCCGTTCCGATTCCTCCGGGCATTCAGCGTTAAATGCAATTTCCCAAAAATCTTTAAGCCCTCCCCCATAGTCACTGCAAAGACAAATCCCCAAACTTTCACACCCCAGCCCGATAA
>OGOC01001758.1_pt1 | contig 16108 bp, 12 predicted proteins | sample 1552561 | NCBI WGS metagenome assembly OGOC01 (sample SAMEA2580148, study PRJEB22360) | human gut metagenome | biome: human gut; feature: human-associated habitat; material: faeces | place: Denmark | collected 2008/2010
CCTTGAGCTGAGGCGCGGGGGGGGGCGCCCCCAGCCGAATGCGCGCGCCCCATCGTTTCGCCGTCGAGCCGCAGTGCTGCAGAAAAACCGCTCTTTCGGAGGAGTTCAAGCGAAACACTGCCGGCCAGACGATTGCGTTCCGGCCAATCAATGGATCGAGCGGTTTCACCCGCTGCCCCGGCTAAGCCAAAGGAAACATTGCCGGCGCGCTCAGTAAGCTCCCGCGTCCATTCGATGCTGAAGCTCCAATTCCAGGCATAGTCCGAAAACTGCGAGGGAGCCGGCACATTCACGGTCAGCCCCGCGCCGGCAGCTGCCGAATGCAGGAAGGAGCGGCGAATAGAGAGTGCTCCCGTTCCGGATTCCGTCAGTGTCGGCGTGCGAAGCACCGTACCGGTCATAAGAACGTGCGGGAAAAACTCGACCTCCGATTCGCCAAGAGTGCCTATCCACCCCGTGCGCAGGGCCCCGGAGAGCAGATATACCGTTTCATCGGATTCAATCCTGCTGATGCTTTGCGCTAATTCGACCGTGCGGCTGCGCTCGGCCGAATAGACGCCGGCTCCCGCCCCCGCCGCGAAGCTGACCTTCAAACCGCAGCCCAGATGCTAAAGTGCGTCCGAGCTTCCCGCCCAGCCAAATACCCTCCCCGCGGCTCGTGCTGTGCTCGGGGCCGGCAGACGTCTCCAGGTGTCCCATTGCAGCATAGACTGCAGACTGCGTCTCGCCCCATAGAAAATCGACGCCTAAGACCGCTCCGGTCACATTTGTTCCCGCTCCACCGTCCGAAAAATGCGCTGCGAGCGGCACCGCCCACACCTGACGCTCTCCTTCCTGCGTGGTTTCGTGATGAGCAAAGAGCTGACGATTTAATAGGCGCTCCCAGGAAAAAAGCGCCCGCAGCGAATCATCGCGGGAAAAATTGCCGAGATTGCCCAGGGCCCGCACGATGTCAGAGCCGTCGGACGCCGAAAAATCGAGGTCGCCATAGAGTTCGTGAAGCACTTCCGGGGCCTGCGAAGCCGCCTGATCGAGCTGTTTGGCTAAGCCCCATTGCCAGGAAGGCGCCGATGAAGTCAAAAATTTTGAATATGCGTTCTTTTGATGAGCAGCTTTAAGCACCCCCTCCGAACAGGTGAAATCAACTGCAGGCGAAAAGTCCTTTGCTGTCATGAGATCCAGATCCCACGCAGCCTTTTCAAGGAGCGATGCCGATGCTTCAGTATTTGCTCCGGAGGTGCTCACTGCGCCGTAAGGATGGGGATCTTTTGCGAGTTCGCCCTCAAACCAGCCGCCGCCCGGAACCACTGCCAGAGAAGCATCGTCTCTCACCTCTGTCGTACCCGACACTGAGAGCGGCATCAGTTCGCCCGACGGCCGCATCCCCAAAACGAGCTTTCCTGACTGAACGTAATCCCCCAAAATCACGATAGAACCGGAGGAAGGCGTTGAGACCAAGGTTCCGGCATTCACGAGGGCCCCGGCCTGGAAGTTTGGGATTTCTTCACTGCCCGTGATGAGTGTTCCGCCCACTTCGGCCATTCGAGCGCTCAGGCCGGTGAAATCAAAAACGGCTGAGCCGGAAAGCCTGGCCCCTCTGTTCACCGTCATGCCGACCACTTGATTAATGGTGTTTTCTAGACGAAGATCCGTTCCATCGGCAGCCTGCATGCGGATCGACCAGGGGCCAATGACATTGCCGGCATAAACAAAAGGCTTCAAGTCAGATGCCTGTGCCGCAGCGCCGTCTTCGGTCCCGCCGAAGATGAGATTGGTCGTGACATCCGTTCCCAATGGGACGAAAGCTGCGGCACGGTTAACCGAGTCAGTAAGAATAACGCTGCAGTAGCCATCAAAAAAATCTTCAGCCGTTCCCACTGCGGACCACGAAGAGACAATATCGCCTTCAATATGGGCTCCGTCGGCAAGGCGAATCTGCGCCACATGAGCCGTCGGTCCAATACGAATAGCGGCATCAGAACCCTGCAGCGTTCCGGCAATAACGGCAGACTTAATCAAAGAGCCTTGCAGGACCTGCGGGAAATTCAATTCCTTCGGATGGAAGGTTAACCACCCGTACTCCGTCGCCGCACCGGCTGTCCAGGACCCTCGAACCTGATTCTCATCGCCGATGAATGCTGCCGCCAAAATCAAACACCAGGGCAGAGCCGCCGCTGCCGAGTGCCTGAACCTTTCCCTCTAATAAAAGCGTATGGTTGCGGCCATAAGTAAAGGCCATGCCGATGCCGCCCGTGCCGTTGGCTGAAATAAGAACATTCTCATTCACAGAGAGCTGATTAGCCGATCCGTCCACGCGCACGCCGATCGAACCTGCCCCATCAGCAAGCTGGTCAGCTGCCACCGTTACCTTGCTGCGGCCGTAGACATGAACGCCGACTGCATTCGTCTGCTGCGAGGGCTGATCTTTGATCCACTCTTCTCTGTCGTTGCGAGCCCAAAAGGCCTGTCCGACCGTATATTCAGCGCCCGAGGCATAGATGGAGGTGCCGAAAAAGCGCTTGCGGTCCAATTGGTAGCCAAGATCCTGCAGCATGGCGAGCTCGGCTTCCATGAACGTTCCCCAATTTCGCCATGATTGATGTGAGAGCAAACTGTTTTGAAGTTCTAAGTGGCTGAAGTCGAGATTTCCCATCTCAGCGCCTAAGACCGGAATTGCACCAGTCACAGAAATGGCCTCATGAACGGCCTCTTCGCTGTCCGTCACCTCATCGGGAAAATACATCACGGTGTTCTCACCAATGACTTCCCTGACATTTTTTCCCTGAAAACCGATCCCGGAATATCCTAAATACCAGCGCACTTTGTTTAAGTCGGTTTGAAGGTTCTCGGGCATGCTGTCGAAGGAAACCAGCCCGCTCAAAGAGGATCCCGCTTCAATCGGTTTTCCATTGAAGGTGAGTTTCTCTGTGAACGCGGTATGACACCAGCCGTTTGGGCATTCGAAACCCAGATAGTCACCAGTCTCTATACTCGCCATGCCCGCGCTGTGTGTAAGCTCATGAAGAATAGTGCTGATTCGCGCAGAACCTAAAGCGTGCGAGGGCAAGACTGCAAGAGGGCTGTAATCGTATGACGCCCCGGGTGCCGGACCCAAATAGACGCCTCCCGAAGGCTGGGAACTCGACAGCCCCTCAGTCCAAGACAAAGCCATGGCCGGCCTTCCATTGTCATCAAACCAGGCACTGCCGGAGGCGACTGGTGACTAGGGATCTCCTGCAGCAATGGCCGGCGGAGCGGCTGCCGGCATTCCAAAAAGTTCGCCCAGCCACGCCCCGGCTTCGAGCAAAGCGCCTTGATCGGCAGCAGACACATCTTCTCCGGTCCCTGACTCCGCGCCCGAAAGCAGCTTAAAAAGCATGACGTCATTGCCTTGAGCGTTCTTCACCGCAGCAATAACGGAAGCATTGGCGACGGGGGCCGTGAGGAGCGTGAGCACCGCCGCTGCAATAGAAGTGAGCCGCGGAAAGGGAGCTAGCCAGGCGGATTGAAAAATCGAGGCATTTTGGGCTGAGCTCATGGCGGCTTCTTCCTTCACGTGCGAGCTGCATTTCAGCAAGAGTGGACGAACGGGGCTATTCCCATTGTAGCGGGATTACGTTATTTCACAGTTTTCGCCACAAAACGCAGCTTTCTCACTGCGGCTCCCGGGCATTGGCATAACGGAGCGAATTGGCCTCTCGAGCTCTTCCGCACTGCAGCGCTGGCCGTTCGTCATCGGGAGGTTTCGGGGTTGAGCATGTACTTGGGGAAAGCGTTCTGCCTAGCCTCCCGCGTCCATTGAGTTACGGCAGTTAAAGCTTGGGAAAATCGCCATAGCATTAACCGCTTTTCTTTTATGCACGCATCTTTCGAAATGCGCTGAATAATGCCCTAGCGGCCTTCCTCGGGGTGAACAACATGTCCGCCGCTCAGCGTTTCTTTAACAGCATAAGAGATCATGCCGCGCATCCACTGCATAGCCGGATCGAGATGACTTCTTTCATGCCAAATGAGCTTAGTGACGAATCCCTTGCTCTGGACATGCTCGAGCTCTTCGGAAACAACCGGAATGCGCCGCAGCGCGCCCAAACTGATGAACCAATCCGCCATGATGTCCGAGAGCAGCATCACAAGATTGCTTTCGGAAATAATCTTCGCCGCCCCCATGAAGTAAGGCGTTTTAATGACGATGTTTCTCTCGCTTAAGAGCGGTGAAAGCCGGCTTTGAGTAAGCCGGTAGTAAGTTGTAGGCCGCCAAGTGACCTCCACAAAGCCGTAACGGATCACGTCGCTTTCAGTCACCCGTCCCGTTTTTTCGTAAAGCGCTTCAAGCGGGTGCCCCGGACGCACGACAATGCCGGTCGTTCGGCCTTCCCAGAGCGGCAGCCACGGGAAGCCCTCGGGAACGGTTTCCATCGGACTGATCAGCAGATCAAGCTCGCCGGTGCGAAGCTGCACGGGCCAGTCGTTCGTGAGCTCGGTCATGTCGACCGATACGCCGGGCGCAAGCTCTGAGATTTTGGCAATCGCCGGAGCGAGAAAAATAACGCCGTGATCAACGCCGGCAATCTTGAATTCACGTTTGAGCGTCTTCGGATCGAAAAGCTTCGGTTCGAGCAGATGATCGTAATCCGCCAGGAGCCGAATGACGTCAGGCATAGCCTGAGTTGTTCGCCATGTAGCAGCGAGCCCGCCCGAGCAGCGCGTGAAGAGTTCGTCATTGAAAACCTCACGAAGCTTGCCGAGCATGCGCGAAGCTGTGGCCGGCGGGATGCCCAGCTGATTGGCAGCATTGACGAGATTTTTGGTCTCGTAAAGCGTCTTTAAAAACAGCAATGCAGATCTATCAAGGGTGGTTTTCATTTTTTCGGAATTCTGTGTTTCCACTCAGCCCAACTTGCCGGCGGGAACCTCAGAATAGCATGTCTACTCCTTAAGACCTACTCTTTCGGGGTCGGCAGGATATGTGCCAAAAGGTACAGCCAGCTGAACCATGACACTTCAAAGGAGTTGTTTCACTATGAATATTAAAGCAAAGATTACCCCGGTCGCCCTCGCCATTGCGCTGGCCGCAGGTTTTGGTCTCCCGGCCGCCGTACAGGCATCCGGCGGCGGATCCGGCCCGGCCGTGACCTATGTTGCCCCGGGTCAGATCGGTGAAATCGTCGTCAACCCCTATAAGATCGCTCCGCTCACCGCGGTCATTAAGAACGGCGGCTATCAGCTTAAAGACGCTACGGTCCGCGTGGTTCCGAAGCAGGGCGGACAGGAAATCAGCTACAAGGTCACAGACACGCTTCTGCGCACGCACGCCGGCATTCCGGTGTTCGGTCTTTACCCTGACTACAACAACACGGTCGAAGTGAGCTATACGATCGTCGACCAAGGTCAGGAACGCCGCGTTGAGAAAGAGCAGTACCGCATCTACGCGCCGGCTGTTTATACGCCGGTCAACGGTTCGATGGCTCAGCATCACAACATGTTTGAAACGGAAGTGGTCAAGGTTGATCCGGAATTCAAAGACCGCCTCTATCTGATCAACAACTTCCTTTCGACGGCTCCGAAGCAGGCCCGCGTGGTGTGGAACAACCCCACCGGCGGCGCACTTGAATGGAACTACTATCCGCAGAACGCCATCATTGATACGACGGGCGAAGTCCGTTGGTACATGTTCGTCGATCCTATCTATGATCCGGAAACGATTTATCACTCCGGCATCATGATGGGCTTCCACATGAATCAGGACGGCTTCCTCACGTTCGGCTACGGCCAGCGCTATGCCAAGTACGACCTGATGGGCCGCGAAGTCTTTAACCGCCGTCTGCCGACGGGTTATGCCGACTTCTCGCACGCACTTGATCCGGCTCAGAACGGCCACCTTTTCCTGCGCGTCTCCTCTTCCGACTACCGTCGTCCCGACGGCAAGCGTGTCCACACGGTCCGCGACGTGATCGCTGAAGTCGATCAGAACGGCAACGTGGTTGATGATTTCCGCCTCTTCGAAATTCTCGATCCGTATCGCGACGTTGTCATTAAGACGCTTGACCAGGGTGCGGTATGCCTCAATATCGACGCTTCTCAGGCCGGCAAGACGCTTTCGGCTGAAGAACTCGCCGCCATGGACAAGAATGATACGTTCGGCGACATCCCCGGCGTTGGTCCTGGCCGCAACTGGGCACACGTCAACTCCGTCGACTATGACCCGACCGATGATTCCATCATCATCTCGTCGCGCCATCAGTCCGCCGTCGTCAAGATCGGCCGCGACAAGAAGGTCAAGTGGATTCTCGCCACCCCGACGGGCTGGAAGGAAGATCTCGCCAAGAAGGTGCTCACGCCTGTTGATAAGGACGGCAAGCCTCTGAAGTGCGAAAACAACCGCTGCGAAGGCGGCTTCGACTGGACCTGGACGCAGCATACCGGCTGGCGTATTGACTCCAAGTCTGATGAACACGTCATCTACTTGTCAGTCTTCGACAACGGTGACGGCCGTGCGCTCGAACAGCCCCCGCTGCCCGACATGAAGTACAGCCGCGGCGTGATCTATAAGATCGACCAGGACAAGATGACTGTTCAGCAGATCTGGGAATACGGCAAGGAACGCGGCCACGACTGGTACAGCCCGGTGACCTCGCTGGTTGAGTACGAAAACGATAAGGATTCCGTGTTCGTCTATTCCGCCACCGCCAGCCTTGATCTGAGCAAGTTCAATACGGAAGCTCCGAATCCGTGCATCAACGAATTCCACTGGGGTTCGGTTGAGCCGAGCGTTGAAATCCGCATTAAGAGCTCGCTTGGCTATCAGGCCATGCCGATCAGCGTTGAACGCGCCTTCTCGGGCAAGTAATCCGCTTAACCAGCAGCCGCTTCACGCCGGTTCTTCCCCCGTCTGTCCGTTCTCTGAGCGGCCGGCGATAAGATCCTCGTGAAGCATCTCTAAAAGCGCAGCGCGGCTCAGCCGCCCTGCGCTTTTTGCTGTACATCAGCAATGAGCGACAAGCACTCCATTGCCGAGCCCGTCATTCCATGAATGAACAAGCCCCTGCTGCAGAAGGCAGTTTCGCCAAACAATGGATTGGAAATGATTTGGATGATCTTGCCGGCCGTCATCCCCAGCGCGGTATTGTGAATGCCCGCACAGTTAAGCGTCCTTCTTCTGATTAGGCTGCGGATCATCGAATTCAATCTCTTCTCCGCGCCGATAAGCAGAACTGACGTCGCGGGGATCAATTTCAATCTGATTGAGCCGCACTGAACGTACTTTTCTCATCACCAATGTCGAGAAGATGCCTGTACGTCCGATCACTGCCCAGTAAATTAGGATACCGACAGCCGCAACTGATGCCGCAGCAAAATAAACAGCCGAAAAACCGAAATACGGAACAAGAAGTCCGAGCGTATAAGGCCCAATGCCGACGCCGACATCAAGCAGTACAAAGTACGTTGCCGTTGCGCGGCCGACATATTGTTGCGGGCTGACAAACACTGCGAGGGCATGGCACGCTGACGTAATCGTAGCGAACCCCAATCCGAGTACAAGTGCTCCAGAGAGCAGCATGCCGTTAGAACGAGCCGCACCGATCAGCACCATTGCCGCAGCGAGAAAGATCAGCGCCGGATAGACCACAACGCTGCCGCCGAATTCATCAAGCAAACGCCCTGTCACCGGACGGCTGATGATCGAAGTGAAGGCAAAGCCCAAGAAAAACACTGATCCGGCCCAGAAGAGCGACAGCGATTGCGAATAGGCGCCGATATATGCAAGAACAGTTGAATAACACACGCCGCCCAGCATTGCGATGAAGGATATCGGCAGTGCCTCGAGCTGAAAGAATGTCGAGAACTTTAACGTACGCATTTCTTTCTTCTCGGCCTCTGTCATGCGGTGCGCCGGTGTACGAATGAGCAGAGACAGCACAAAGGCAAGCACGCCTACCGCCGAACAGATCCAGACGGACGCTTCATACATGCCATGCTGTGTGAACCATATGCCGAGAAAGGGGCCAATGGCCGACGCAATCGTAACGCCAAGCGTGAAATATCCAATTCCCTCACCCTGGCGTTTGAGCGGAATAATCGTCGCGACGATCGTGGAAGCCGCCGTAGAGGCAAGCCCGTAGGCAAACCCGTGAACCACACGAATTGCCTCAAACTCGAGCATTGACGTAATGAAGAAATAAAGCAGCATGGAAGCGGCATAAAGCGCTGTGCCGCAGCGCAGAACGAATCCGCGCCCCAAACCGTCGATAAAGTGACCAGCCAGAAGGCGGGCAACCAAAGCGGAAATGATGAAAAGACCCGCTGCCAAACCTGCTTCACTCACGTCCGCTTTCCAAATGTGCATGGCATAACTCGTGGTCCAAAGCATCAGCTGGTAATAAACCACGTAGAGCAGAAAGTTGGTGACGATGACAAGCAGGTATTGCTTCGTCCACAAACGATCTTTCATTCTGAACGATCCTCCTGACAATGTATTTCTGAGGACCGTCATTCTTGTCCAACTCTAAGAGGCTGCAATGTAAAAGCAGCCGTGCCCCGCAGTCCTAAGATTGATCTGAAGCCTGCCCCTTACATTCCTGTACTTCTTATGAGATACGCCTTTAGTATTGAATACGCAATATTCACGTATACAAAGGCAAGAGAGATCTTTTAATCAGCCATATCGAAATCGTAAGCACTGCTCAATTCTGGTTTTCGAGTTCGAACAAGGCACGGCAAGTCCAACCGGCTGGTTTAGGCTTCACCTTCATCCTTATTTTCAACAACGCCGTCGCCTCTGGGACGAAGACCGTCCAAATCGACGATGAGCACGTCTTGGTCTTCATCAATAGCGCTGCTCTTCCCCAGAGAAAGCGGCACTTCCCCGTCCTTCCATTCCAATGCTTCACCGGGCTGCATCTGAGCATCATGGTCGAGCACGTAGCACGCGGCGCTGTTGAGCAGAATGAAGGCATCGTGAATATCGGCCGCAGTGGATGGGATTTCCATTTCGAGCTTGTCGAACCTTGCGAGACCATTAGTCCAGGCTTTGAGGCGCGGCAGACCGTCAGCGCCTTCGGGCAGGCGTGAAAGACCGATCCAAAACAGGATGGGCGTAGCGAGCGCCTGCTCGCGCAGCGCCAAAGCCGTTTTGCGGAAATGAACCGGTTCACGCAGCACGTCGCAGTCTAGGAATCCAATAGCCGATTCATTGTCCAGAATCGTAGCGGCTGCGCGGATGAAGAGCGCTGCCTGCGTACTGCGGTGAGTGCCGCCGCCCACGGCAATCATCAGTTCGGACTGCATGCCGCGGATCAATGAACGTCCTTCCGGCCAGAGATAATTTTCTGCCGCACCGTCAATGAAGCGTTCAATACCCATACGTCCCGGCCGTTCGATCACATTGATGACCACTCCGGTGCCCGGCAGCGCCGCAGCAAAAGGCTGCCCCGGACCGCGCTCGTCGGGCAGCACCTCGAGTTCAATGCCCCAGTCTTTGGCAAAAGATTCAATGAAGTCCTCCGCATCCCAGCCGGGACGGCTGAGCGCAGCCGCACCGATAAAGGGCAGCTGCGACTTGAGCATGGCATTGATTTGACGGATTTCTTCTTGAGAATGCATGGATTCGTCGGGAGCGGTCACAGCGGAAACCTCGAACTGATAAAAAAGGAACTGCAGTAAAAATCGAACCTGCGATTTTAGTCAAACCGCAATAATGCCTTAGTCGGAGCGGCTTCGGGTGCTTCACTGCAAACATCCGCTGCTGATCGCCTTCAGAAACAGGCTGCCGCTTTCAATGGCTCTGGATGATGCTAGTCTTTCGATCATTCAATTACTCTTGCGAGATTTCGCTGCTATGACCCATTCCGCGCCTAATGTTCTCGAACGCTTCCTCCGTTATGTCCAGTTCGACACCCAGTCCGATGAGACGAGTGCGGCAGCTCCGTCAACCGCAAAGCAGCTCAAACTCGCTGAAGCCCTCACGGATGAACTTCATCAGCTTGGCATCGGCAATGCAGTGATTGGCCAGGGCGGCATCGTTTATGCCCACATTCCGGCTTCCCCAGGATGCGAGCACTTGCCCGCTGTCGGCTTTATCGCCCATATGGACACGTCGCCCGATGCGTCCGGATGCCAAGTCAAACCGCAGATCATCCGTTTTGACGGCACTGATGTGCTGCTCAATCAAACGGAAGGCATCTGCTTTCCTGTTGAGCGCTTTCCTGAAATCAAAAAGTACATCGGTGAGGACGTCATCTTTACCGACGGCACGACGCTCCTTGGCGCTGACGATAAGTCCGGCATTGCCGCCATTATGGATATGGCCGCCAAAATCACCGCTGATCCGACGATTGCTCACGCCAAACTCTGCATAGCATTCACGCCGGACGAGGAAATCGGACGAGGCACCGACAATTTTGACCTGGAGCGCTTCGGCGCAGACTGGGCTGTCACGATTGACGGCGGCGAGGTCGGAACCTTGGAGAGCGAAAACTTCAATGCCGGCTCTGCCGTCGTCGACTTTCAGGGGGTCGGCGTTCACCCGGGGAGCTCCAAAGGAAAGATGGTGAATGCGCTCCGCATGGCCGCAGCCTTTATTGACGCCCTGCCTGCGGATATGGCGCCCGAAACCACCGAAGGCCGCGAGGGCTTTCTTCACCCCAATCAGCTCGAAGGCACCGTCACGCATGCCAAACTGCACCTTCTGATTCGCGACCACGATCGAGCGCTTTATGAGGAGAAGAAAGTGCTCCTCGAGCGCATTGCCGAGGACATCCAGTCGCGCTTCCCCAACGGCACAGTGACGCTTTCCGTGAAAGACAGCTACGAAAACATGAAGCCCTATATCGACCGCGTGCCGGCCGTCATGGAACATGTTCGGGCAGCGTACCGAGCCGCCGGGCTCGAACCCATTGAGGAGCCGATTCGCGGCGGAACAGACGGTGCGCGGCTCTCCGTCATGGGGCTCCCTTGCCCCAATGTCTTCACGGGGGGCCTCAACTATCACGGCATCTATGAATGCCTGCCCGTGAAGTCACTCGAGCTGGCTGCCAATGTGGCCTTTGAGCTCGCGGTACAGTCGGGTAAAAAATAAATGCACCGCTGAGGATTTCGTTCTCGGGCGTCAGATCTCTGATCCTGCAGGCGCGATATCAGTCCTATCCGAAGCAGGCCGCTGAGTTTTCTCAGCGGCCTTTTTCTGTTTTTAGTTCGCCGCAGCGCTCAGTACTGCACCTCCCCCTACGATGGGGCATCGATGTGCCAGCGGTCCGTATGTGATGCATAATTGTGCATCTATACAATAAGCGGACCTAACGCTCGATTTGAGTCGTGGTCGTTCGCGGCTTTCTATCCAGCATTACCCAAACCCGAGGTTCAGTACATGCAGCGCCAATGGACTCCTATTAAAGAATACTCAGACATTCTCTTTGAATACTTCGAAGGAATCGCCAAGATCACCATCAACCGCCCGCAGGTGCGCAACGCTTTTACGCCGACCACTGTTGCGCAGATGTCGGAAGCACTGGTCATCTGCCGCCAGCGAAACGATATCCGCGTAGTGGTTCTCACCGGAGCCGGCGACAAGGCCTTCTGCTCCGGGGGCGACATGCATGTCAAAGGGATCGGAGGCTACATTGACCCCACAGGTGTGCCGCGGCTCAATGTGCTCGACGTGCAAAAACAAATCCGTTCTCTCCCCAAACCCGTCATCGCCATGGTGAACGGCTTTGCGATCGGCGGCGGCCATGTGCTTCAAGTCGTCTGCGACTTGTCTGTTGCGAGCGAGAATGCCGTGTTCGGACAGACCGGGCCCCGCGTCGGTTCCTTCGATGCAGGGTTCGGGGCGAGCTATCTCGCCCGCTGCGTCGGACAGAAGAAAGCGCGTGAAATCTGGTTCATGTGCCGCAAGTATTCGGCCCAGGAAGCGCTCGAGATGGGATTGATCAACAAAGTCGTGCCTTTTGATCAGCTTGAAGATGAAGTGGTCGACTGGGCCAAGACCATCATGAACCACTCGGCTTTGGCCATCCGCATGATCAAAGCCGGTCTCAATGCTGAGCTCGACGGTCAGGCCGGCATTCAGGAGCTCGCCGGGGACGCCACGATGCTCTATTACATGACTGAAGAAGCACAGGAAGGGGGACGCGCATTCCTCGAAAAGCGCGTGCCGCACTTTAAATACAACACGGATCCTTCGAATCCGTAAGTGCGCTCAATCTGTATTTGAGGATGATTTCATGAAAACCGATGAAGCAGGCATTGTGATCAGCGGCCGCAGCTGGTCTGCCTCCGATTTTGTGCGTGCAGACGGCACGCCGGGTCCGTGGACGTCTAAGGCGCTTGAGGCGGATCCCCTGAGCTTTGAGGCCGAACTCGGCCGATTCCTCACGGAATTCTTTTCGACCGGCGCTCCCAAGGCTTTCGCTGCAGAAAAAAGCCGCATGCGGGCGAGCGCTCGTGCCACCATCGCGTTTTTGGGGCTCAAACCCGGCTGCACCAACCTGCTGGCTATGCCGCTTCGCTTCATTGCCGGAAAAATGGTGGTCGTACGCTCTGTTGAATGCGGTCTTAACCTTATTCCCGTCGAGCCTTGCGCCAATCCGTTCCTCGAGCATCGTGAGGCCGTTGACCTGTGCGCACTCACGCCGATGCAGGCCGCCACGGTGCTTGCCAATCCCGCTACGAGCCGCTTTCTGCTTGAATCGCGCGCGGTTATATTGGGCGGCGGCCCCGTAGATGAGGAGTTGACGGCAAAACTTCAGTCTGCTCAGGGTGCGGTCTATGCCTCTTACGGCATGACAGAGACACTCTCGCACGTCGCCCTGCGCAGACTGAACGGCCCGACGGCAGACGCGGGTTTCCGCGCGCTCCCGGGCGTCACGACTTCTCTTTCGGCGCTTAACACCCTTCAGATTGAAGCGCCCGCCGTAGCGGCCCAGACGCTCATCACGCACGACCGCGCGCGGTTTAATCCCGACGGAACATTCAGCCTCATCGGACGTTTGGATAATGTCATTAACACGGGGGCAGTGAAGATCCAGATTGAAGAAGTCGAAGCTAAGCTCAAACCCTTCATTTCAGGCAGATTTGCCGTCAGCGCCAGAAAAAGCCGACTCTTCGGCGAAGAAGTCGTGCTCGTTCTGGAGGGGGCACCGGCGCTCCTCAGCGCTTTGGACTTCTCTCGTATGCGGCAAGCCTTAGGTCGGTTTGAGCGGCCGCATTGGGTGATTTGCACCTCAGAGCTCCCGCTCACCGGATCCGGAAAACCGGATCGGCCGGCCATCCGCAAGGCCGCTGAAACGCTCTTTGCTGAGCCTTGGACCGCCCTAGAAGCCGGTGCGGCTTCCAATATCATCGGAAGCCGCTGGGATTCATTTTCAACCGGCCAATCACTGGCTAAGCCGGCTGAGCGGCAAGCCGCCTCTTAATATAAAAGGAGCGGTCAGAATCCCACTTGGTGCGAATTGCCGTTATTCAAATGATTCGTATCGATCTCAACGAGTTCTATTCGTTTTTGAGCCTCACCTTCCCACCAAGTGGTTGAATCGCGTTTGACACATTCTTCAATAAAGTTCTTCACTAATTCGGAAGTCGTGAGGTTGTTGCGCCGGCAGAGCGCATCTACCTCAGCTTTAAGCGCATCGCTTGTGCGGCAGCAAACAACTGTTGTCTTCGGAGCCTTACGACCCTTTTTGATCGTAGACCTTGGATTTCGTTCAAAGAGGAACATCGGGGGAGCCTCAGGAAGTTTATTGAGCCTCACATTTTAGGAATCGCACCGCGCAAATAGAATCAGCTTTCTTAAGCCACTTGCAAAGACGCAGACGACATAAATAAGCATCTCTACTGAGTCCAAACTGCTGTTGACAACTTTAATATATTGCGTTCATCCTGCAGCGCACGCGTCTACAAAACTAGATGCATGATGAACATCTGTTCAATATAGGTTTGAGGACGACATCGGCCGGCGGGCTTCGATGCGGAAATGCCCGCTGAGGGGCTTCGGACCCAGCGGCCTGCGTTCTGCGCGTCGTTTTTCGTTCAAAGCGCAGCGGCACAAAACGCTGACACGGGAAGCAGCCTTCATTCTGCATTGAGCGAAAGAACGTTCTGAAGGGCTGCCGTGAGCCCCTTAATTGATGAAGCAAATCACGTCGACTTCATCACCGGCCTTGATGCCGTCTTTGCCGACCTTCACAACCCCTGCAGCATCTCTCAAAAGCAGTACCGAGCCGGTCCCCTTTTGAACCGCTCGAGCGATCCTCGCGTCGCCGCAGCCGCAGAGCGACACGCAAAGCTCACCCGTTTTCCCTGCCGGGATATTTCCAGAGAACGCCGCCCGCACCACTTTTTCATGGAGTCGATGCCGCTTCGCGCCGCAATGAGCGGGAGCACGACACGCTGAGCAATCATCATTGCAGCAAGCGGGTTCCCGGGAAGACCGATAACCGGGCGGCCATCAAGTTCCCCGGCAATGAAGGGACTCGCTCCCCCGCTGCATCGATCCGCCTCCTGTGAGTCCAGCAGCTTGCCGCCGGCCTCAAGAATAGCCCTGCGGGTGAGATCTTTCGAACCCCGGCCGGTTCCGCCGATCGTAATCAGAACGTCAGAGCGCACCGCAAGTCCAGTGAGTGCGGCCGCAATGGCCGCAGAATCGTCAGCTGCACTTCGCGCCCATACATCGCGGATACCGGCATCCAGAAGCAGTGAGCGCAGATAAGCTGCGTCGCTCGATACCCGGGTGGGTCCCTCCGCACGGAAGACGAAGTCGCGCAGTTCGGATCCGGTCGCAATGATGCCGACCGAGGCGAGGGACCGCGCCTTCACCACATCCATTCCCGCTTCAAAAAGAAGCGCCGTCTCGGCCGCCCCGATGCGCACGCCGCTCTTGAGAAGCAGGTCCCCCACACACCATTCAGCACCTCGCCGCATGATGCCGTTTTCCGGTTCCGCTGCTTTTTGTGCATCCGCCAAATCGGATCTGTCTGCGGAAGGAATAATGGCAGTTACCCCTTTAGGAATAGGTCCGCCGGTATTCACCCAAATCGCGGACATCGGCGGAAGATCGGGCGGCGTACGCCCGTTTTCGACGACATCATCGAGCACTTTTCGGTGTCCGGCTTCCGACGCATTCACGGCCCAGCCGTCACGCAGGGCAAGGTCGTAGGACGGGACATCGTTTGGAGCAAAAACATCCTCTTGCAGTTCTGCTCCAAGCGCATCACAAAGCCTGATGAGCGTTGGCTCGGGGTGGTACCAAACGGGCGGAAGTGCAACAGGGCGCAGGATAAAGCCCGATGATGAGTGAGGTCCGAAGGCGGCGGACATAGTGAATAAATTCCGAAATAAAAAGCGGACTGCCCCTCTTTCATTTTTCGTTATTCACTTGTAGAATAGCGTCAATGAAGCGAGGGGTCGCTCAATAAAAAAATTTCGGAACGGAGGATGGCGGGCAATCCGACATCCCATCAGGACAGATCAAAGTATAAGAGATTGATCGTCATTAAGTCGAGATCATCGGCTTCATTCATTCAACAATCGATTTTGTTTCTTTCATAGCGACAAAATAGAAATCATTCTCATCCGACTTATTAGGGGTTTCACTAGTATCCCGATAACGATATAAACATCGTCCGGCTGAATGTTTTAATGCCAAGTATCTCTTAAATCACTCTGCCGCAGGCATTTTCAGACTAGACAAGAACCCTCAAGGGTTAGCCCCCATCTCCTTCAGGTTGTTTTTAGCTGGCGTCTCTCCCCCTATTGGCATCTGACAAAAGTCAATCTACCTAACGGTCCCCTGCGGGTAAAATCGCCTTGCTTTCGAAGAAAGAGCGCGACCCCGAAAAAATAGCTCTATCGGAAAGTGCAGGAAAAAATTTCGCCATTTTCATCTGCCGGCTTCAGGACAAGGAACGAGAAGCAGATGAGTAATCGGCTGAAAATTTTAATAATTTCGGCTTCATAAATTCGCCCAATCGGAATCGAGCAGCGAATCAAACTGCCGTTCAATCCGCATTTTCCGCTGAGTCTCCTCGCGGACGCAGCCCGCTCGAATGAAAGCGTCATTCCACCGCAGGCGTCAGGGACGCACTGCGGACGAAGCGGCCCGCGGGGGCTCCGCCGC
>OGOC01001765.1_pt1 | contig 16062 bp, 9 predicted proteins | sample 1552561 | NCBI WGS metagenome assembly OGOC01 (sample SAMEA2580148, study PRJEB22360) | human gut metagenome | biome: human gut; feature: human-associated habitat; material: faeces | place: Denmark | collected 2008/2010
GGCGGCGCTCTTTGGTACAGCAGGATATATGAATTACAAAGAGAAATCTTACAAGAGTCAGAACTTTGATACGTATTATACATATGCGGGTACGGCGACATCGGAATCGGAGTTTAAAGACATGGTTAGCAATGCTTTAAGCCTGGATGATACTTCATCTGAGACATATGATCTTATACGTACTAAGTATCTTGAATATTTTGAGAATGGACAGCCTCAGGGTTCTGGGGATAAATCGATAACATTCAATGAGCTCAACAGTATAAAGGAACTGATTGAAAAGGATGGACATCTGGATAATTTCAAAAAAGCAGATCCTCTTGAATATTACAATTTCTGTTACAATCTCGGACTTAATTTGTGGGCATATATGAATAACGGAAGCTCCGACGCAATAGCGTGGTTTAGCAAGGTTGAACCATATTCGGATGGAAATAAAAACAACAATAAGAATGCGTCAAATGCAAAACTTTTCATAAGGCTTGGAGGATATGTGAATTCTTCAGGTGGAAGCGGAGTGGATATATTTGATGAGGATGTAGATTATTCTGCCGAGTGGGATGATCTGGTAAGCGTGTATGACCTTACGATATCACAGGATGACAATTATACTGATGATAAATTCAAAGCGTATACATATCAGCTTATTCTTAACCAGATTGTTGCAAAGGCAAGGGAATATAACGGTTATATAGATGCGTCCCAAATGTATGAAATGATAGACAATATAGAGACACAGGTAAAGGGTGCTTTGGTGGAGGTTGTCGGTAACAGCTATGATGGAGTGTTTGACAGCCTTATAGATACAGCGCGGGGAAAGGTGAACAGTGCAGTCACCGGATCAGGTAAGACTGGGGGTGAGAAGTAATGTCACTTAGTGTAGATGAGATAGAACGTACCATGAATACATATCATACAGCGTGGCTTGTGTGTATGATAGCGGCATGTGTATTTCTTGTTGCAGCGGTTGTATTGTTTATTGTGTTTCGTATTCCAAGGGTGTTCATGAACCTCACAGGTATTGAGAGAAAACGCCAGATCAAGGAGATCACGGAGAATGTCGGAACAGAGGCACAGACTGCACGGCATAAGTCGGTACAGAAAAGAAAAACAGTACAGCCTGAGCTACCTGGTGTTCAGCAGAATAGTGCATACCAGATGAATGCCGGACAAATGCAGACGACAATGCTGGCGGGGCAGAATTCGAGTAACATTGATTCAACTGTCAAGTTGGCAAATTCTGAAAACACTGTATTGTTATCAAACAATGGCGGTGGTGCAGGGGTGACTGATGTTCTGGTTGCCAAAGCGAAGCCGGAGAAGTCAACAAGAAGCAGTGTGTTCAATATAACGCAGCAGATAATTCTGGTAAATACAGAAGAAATCATACAATTATAAGAGAGGAGAAAAGAGGCATGAGAAGATCAAGGTTTTTTAAGGCGTTAATGGCATGGGCACTGGTCATAATAATGGTGACTGCGAATGCAGGGGATGTGTTTACGTCAAGGGCTGTAGAAAGTGATCCTCAGGACACTCAGAGTCAGATAAATGAGCCAGTTTCAGATTCTGACTCAAATGAATTTAAAAAGCCGGCAGGAGTCGGTGATATCACATTTATACAGAATGAGATCAAAAGCGGGCTTGGACAGGTTACAACGGGCTTGAGGGTAGCCATAGACAATGGAGAAGAATTCAAGAATAGTGTTGATAAGGTGGAGTTCTGGATAGGGTCTGTATGTGCAAGCTATATTCACACTAAAGATTATGTGGATGAGGAATATTATGATTTTGATTTATCGAATTCCCAGTTGAAAGCAGGAGACGAGCTGAGAGTCAGATTCTGTCCGGTTCAGGGGGACTTTACTGAATGGATCGGCAATGTTGATTCAGATATAAATATAATACATGGAATTGACAGAGCATATGTATCTGAGGATAACGGCAGCTATAAGCTTAATATAAACACAAGCTTTGAGGGCAAAAGAAAATATAGTGTAGATATAATTGGAACAGATGATGGCAAGTCTCTTGCGGGACAGCCATATGAGCTTGTTACATCAGATGGAACAAGTGAAATAGAGCTCAGTTCAATTGTAAAGAATATCTCGGAAAAGAATTTCTATGTGAAAGTATCCGGTATAGATGCTTATGGAAACGCATTGGCAGAGGTAACTACAAAAGTTGTGACGAATTCGACATATCTTACGGTTAAGTATCCTGACAATGTAGAGATTTTAGCTGTCAGCGGACAAAATGACCAAACAGCTATAGATGGCAGATATACTCTTTTAAAAAATCAGAAGATAACATTAAAAATAAAGGCAAATTCACCAAAGCCAATTATAAGCGGTATAACTGACAATGGAAATAATCTGGCATTTACTTCAACGGCTTCTGGCAAATCTGACAGCACGGTGTATTCTCAGACGAGCGTAGATATAGCTTTTGATGGAAGTAATCATGAAGTTCAGATTGAGACTTCCGATGCACAGGGCGAGGGAGTATTGTCCTTTGCGAAGAATATAAAGAGCAACGAGTTCTATCCTACATATAAATACACTGCATTTTTCACAACGAGAAACGTGAAACCGGAGAATGCAATAGATGAGAACAGCGTGAAATTTAGCTCTGACTCTGCTGCAATAGAGTCGATCAATGCAAAAACCGGAGTATTCACAATTGCGGAGGATGCTCAGGAGAATTCTACATTTGAGATTAAGGCAACATACAAAATATGTGATACTGAGAAATCGGTTTCTATCAAGGGAACGGTGAAGTATGGTCAGTTTGACAATTTCAATTATGTATATGTAGATAAAAACAACACCACTTACCCGACAATGGTTGACAACAGCTATGTGTGGATGAATAGGCCGGTATTCCTCCGACTGGGCTTTGATACTGATAAGGTTGTATCCTATAAGGTAAATGATGGCGCATATACATCAATAGGAGACTCATCTCAGAAAGATATATATGCAGACGACAGTAACAGCTATTTTGAAAAGGAAACTAAAGTAAATATTACAACCAAAGCAATAGGTGATAACAAAAATCAGGATTCCTCTACGGATAAGAATAATTTCAAGTATAAGAAGGATGAAGTCCCTGTATATGTTGATCTCAATGCTCCTGAAGCAAAGGTTTCAGACATGAAATTTTATGCAAAGAACTCAACAGAAATTCAGATAGACAATGCATCTGAGAAAATACCTGAGGCATATAAGAAGGTTGTGACACTTAACATATCCGATCCAGAGTCAGGCCTTATTGACAAGGTTGTGTATTCGGATCACGAGCTGACAGATATCGATGTAAATAATACGACTACGGACAGTGTAAATAAGATATTGAGTAAGTACAGTAATCAGACAATATCCGTCAATTCAGGAAGAGCAGAGCTTACAGTTACTGCAGATAAGAATCCAAGCAATGACGCTCGGAATACGTATTATTTCTATACATTTGACAAATCCGGAAACTGTACTATGATCACCTGTGATATTGGTGCACTTCCACAGATAAAGGGTGGCGCAGTCAAGTATAAAAATGAGCTTAAGGATGGTTTTACAAAGGCTGGAAACAGTGTTTATTTCACAGTAACTGGTTCATTTGGAATATATGAAACAGATGTGGATAAGGAGTATGGCTCAGATACAGCTTATATCAAGTTCTATTACGTTAAGGCTGGAAATCAGAACAACAAGATTGCAATAGATAATATAAGTGTATCAGAAAATACAGAGCAGGGAGCATATGACGTAACAGGAACGTTTGATATACCTAAGGGCAGTGATGCTGATGACGTATACGACGTGTATATGGATGTTCAGGATGCTGCAGGAAATAAGCTGGATAATATGCTTCATGCACATTTTACAGTAGATAACACTGCTCCTGTACTGACTGCGAACAAGGAGTTTGGAGACAGCAGCTATACATATCTTAACGCATCAAGTAATAGCGCATGGGGAGTAAAGGCTGTTGAGAACAATCTTAAAAGTATAAGTGTAGAGAGCGTTGATATTGCTAATGTTGGCGACTCATCAAAGAGCGCAGAGGATATCAAGAAGATCGTAACAGATACATTTACATATCCGGGTCAGGCCACACAGTTTGTCAAGAACAATGATGGCACATACAGTACCGGAAGCTGCAAGATTCCTGCTGAGGCAAAGTATACAGTAAATCTTAAGGCTGAAGATGTTGTGGGTAACATATGCAGGCTGTCTATGAGATTTTATTATGACAAGACATCAGCCAATATATCCGGTTTTTCTGTTAAGCCGATGTCTGACGATACAAAATACGAGGATTATAAGTCCTTCTCCAATGGAGCAATCCAGTTATCATTCAGTGCAAATGATGATGTCAGTGGAGTAGGAAAGGTTGTCATTGATTTTGAATCGGCAGATAAAAAGAACAGTGACACAATTGATTCTGAGGTATGGACATGCGGATCAGGAGAGAAGCTAACTAAGGCGTTTACCAAGCTTATAGACAAGAACTTTAAGGGTAAAATAAACATAACTGTATATGATGTTGCAGGCAATAAGGCATATCAGAGCAAAGAGGATGTGACAAAGTATTTTGGTGTAGTCAGAGAGGACAGTAATCTTCATGAGAGAACGTCATCTGTGGATATCACTGAGAACAGTTCAATTGCAACAAAATATGGTAACGTATATTATTATGGCAAGGATGAGAATGTAAGCCTGTCAATAAAGGCAAATGATGATTTCTCGGGAATAAAGAATGTTGTGCTTAAGGACAATGGAAACGTTCAGACTCTATGTGATAATACTGATAAAACATCCATTAAGACAAAGTTCAGTGGATCATACACGATAGGTTCCGCAGAAGAAAACGAGGGAGAGCACCGTGTGATGGCAACGCTCACTGATAATGCGGGAAACGTAATTACATCTGGTGTATATCGCAGATATGTGATTGATACCATAGCTCCAGTTATAAGCTGTACATATGATTCAAATAATGACTCAAACTTCTACAACAGGGCAAGAACGGCACATATCAGAATTGATGAAGTGAACTTTGATCCTGAAAAGGTTACTGTGTCAGTGTCTAAGAATGGTGTTGTGACTAAGCTTAAGAATAACTTCAGTAAGGATGGTAATACATATGTAATGGACTATGTATTCTCAGACGATGCAGATTATATTCTTACAGTTACATGTCGAGATAAGGCTGATAATAAGGCAAATGATTATTCGTCAGGAAAGTTCACAGTGGATGCGACAGCACCTGTATTGGAGGTTTCGTACGATAATAACAGTGCTCAGAATGGCACATATTACAATGTATCCAGAACGGCTACAATAAGAGTTGAGGAGCATAACTTTGATGCTTCACGAGTTAATATAGCTGTAACATCGGAGGATGGAACATCCGCAGCTCCGGGAGCAAGTGGATTTACATCAAATGGTGATACGCACGTTGCGACAGTCAATTTCTCTGCAGATGGAAAGTTCCGTATAAGGGTAAGCGCAACAGACAGTGCGGGAAATACTGCATCAAATACAGTTGATGATTCATTTACCATTGATATGACTGCTCCTGAGATTAGCATATCGCAGGTAGAAAAGGATGGAGTATACACAGATGAGGTATCGCCGGTTATATCTGTAACGGATACAAACTATAACAAGGATGGCATATCAATAAGTGTGACCGGCGCAAGAGGCGAAGCTGGCAGTGATGATGTGGCATACAGCGCCGAGACGGTTTCAAATGGTGAGAAATATTCATATTCTAACTTTAAACAGAGCGAGAATGTTGATGACAATTATACTCTGGTTGTGACTGCTAAGGATATGGCTGGAAATGAAACAAGTCAGGAAATAGGATTTAAGGTAGATAGATTTGGATCTTATTTCGTACTTGGAAAGGCTGCAAAGGCAAGCGTCGACAGATATTATACGAATCTGAGCGATGGTGACATAGTTATAGATGAGTATAATGTTGCCGGTTTTGCGGATTCTGATGTGTACTATACAGTTGGCGACAAGGTAGTAAACCTTGAGAGCAATGAGTATACAGTCAAGGAAGACAAGCCGTCAAATGGATGGAACAAGCGTTCATTTACAATTCCTGCTGATACCTTCAAGGACGAGGGTGTGTACAGTATAGTTATCCATACCAAGGATGCAGCGGGAAAAGAAACAGATAATGAAGTAAAGAATGCTGCGGTCAAGTTCTGTATAGATAGAACAGCACCGGAGTATCATGTAGCTGGTGTTGAAAATGGTGCTGTGTATGAGAATACGGATTCTGTAAGTGCATCGGTTTCATTCCATGATAATCTTGCGCTGGGATATGCGGACATCACGGTTGACGGAGTTAAGACGAGATATGAAGCTAAGGACATTGAAAAGCTCGGCGGAGAGGTTAAGCTTGACGATATAAAGGCATCTGCAAAGAAGCACACAATAGTTGTGGAATGTTTTGATGCAGCAGGTAATGGCGCATCGGATAATGGTTCAGAAATAACATTTACTGTATCGAGTAATGCTATTCAGACGGCTATGGCTGAGGCTGGCAGCATCTCATGGATCATTATACTGATCATAGTTATTGTGGTATTGATTATTGCGGGAATAGTTATATTCCTTGTAAGAAAGAAAAAGAAGGATAATAACTAAGTTATTGGTATGGGCAAAGGGGATAGTCACATCTCCTTTGCCCATTATATATAAAAAAACTCATTAAGCATCATTTCCCCCAAAAATATGTTGACTAATAACTCTCAATGATATAGAGTAATGATTGCATTTATAGATATTAGAAAAACGCTCTTATTCAGAATGGTGGAGTCAGAAGGGACGAAGAAGCCATGGCAACCCCGATGTGTTCGGAAGGTGCCGACCTGAGCGACGCAGAGATGTAGGAGATACAGGCTTTGTGCTCGAACAATGAGAGGCTTGACAGACACGATCAAACCGCTCATACGAAGCGGTTTTTCTTATGTACAAAAAGGAAAGGAAGTAGTATGGAAAGAAGATTATTTACATCGGAATCAGTAACAGAAGGACATCCTGACAAAATCTGTGACCAGATATCAGATGCAGTGCTTGACGCACTGATGGAGCAGGATCCAATGAGCCGTGTGGCATGTGAGACATCCATCACGACAGGTCTTGTGCTTGTCATGGGAGAGATCACAACCAACGCTTATGTGGATATTCAGAAGATCGTTCGTGAGACGATCAGAGAGATCGGATACGACAGAGCAAAGTACGGATTTGACTGCGATACATGCGGCGTTATCACAGCCATAGACGAGCAGTCATCAGATATTGCCATGGGAGTTGACAAGGCACTCGAGGCAAAGGAGCACCTCATGAGCGAGGATGACATCGAGGCGATCGGTGCCGGAGATCAGGGTATGATGTTCGGATTTGCAACAAATGAGACACCTGAGTACATGCCATATCCAATAGCACTTGCCCACAAGCTTGCAAGAAAGCTCACAGAGGTAAGAAAGAACGGAACACTCCCATACTTAAGACCGGACGGTAAGACACAGGTAACAGTTGAGTACGATGAGAATGACAAGCCTGTAAGACTTGATGCAGTCGTTCTCTCAACACAGCATGGAGAGGAAGTCAGCCAGGAGCAGATCCACGCTGACGTTAAGAAGTATATATTCGACGAGGTTCTTCCACAGGAGCTCATCGATGAGAATACCAAGTTCTTCATCAATCCAACAGGAAGATTCGTAATAGGTGGACCAAATGGAGACAGTGGTCTCACAGGACGTAAGATCATCGTTGACACATACGGCGGATATGCCCGTCACGGCGGCGGAGCCTTCTCAGGCAAGGATTGTACCAAGGTAGACCGTTCAGCGGCTTATGCGGCCCGCTACGTGGCTAAAAACATAGTTGCAGCAGGTCTGGCTGACAAGTGTGAGATACAGCTCTCATACGCTATCGGTGTTGCAAGACCTACATCCATCATGGTAGACACATTTGGCACAGGAAAGCTTTCAGATGAGAAGCTTGTCGAGATCATTAGAGAGCACTTTGACTTAAGACCAGCAGGTATCATCAAGATGCTTGACCTCAGAAGACCTATCTACAAGCAGACAGCAGCTTACGGACACTTCGGAAGAACAGATCTTGATCTCCCATGGGAGAAGCTGGACAAGGTGGATGTGCTGAAAGCATACTTATAAGCAGATTAAAAAAATTCAGACAAATATAAAAGCACATGTATCAGATTGAAACTGATACATGTGCTTTTTGTATATCACGTTATTCCGTGAGTATTAATCTTTGTATTTCTTTGCGGATTCAAGTGCCGCATCTATCTCGTCGAGGGATGCCTGGATCTTGCTCTCCGTACTCTCCGTATCCTCTTTGACGTCAAATGCTGAATCTATAGGCTCGCTGTCATCGGCGACATCCTCAAATGCAGTGTCGTCATAGTCGTCAGTGTGGATGACATCGTCCTCATCAGGAGATACCTGATTGTCGTAATCGGAGTCTGCGTAACTCTCGTGGATAACCTCGTTGTCCCCAGGGAAGAGCGCCTTGTTGTTGATGGTGGGCACCTCGCTATTGTCGTGGTGAGGCATTCTGACGTGTTCAGCGGCTTTTGCGGAAGGCTCGGCAGCTTCTGGTGTTTCATTTGCTGTGCTTTCCTTCTCCTCGTTGTCCTTCTTCAGCTTGTCTATCTGAGCCTCGTAATCAGCGATGAGACCCTTGAGTGAGACAGCAAGGATGATGATGACAACGACCAGTATCACAAGAACTATGATGGCTATGAGCATTATTACGAACTTGTGCTTGTCTATGAAGCTGGACAGCGAATCCGTCTCCTCGATGAGATCCGTTGCGTCAAGGAAAGTTCCTTCATTTGGATTGAAGAAATACCAGCCCTGGTGTCCGTCGTTTGTTGCTGCGTAGAGGAGAACGGTGTTGGAACTGCTTCCCTTCATATAAGCTCTGATGTCCGTGTCGTTCAGGTTGATCTTCACTGGAAGATATCCGGTTGGCACTGAGACTGAATTAGGCTTTGGAATGATGTTATAAGTGTTGTTGTTTGAGTGAACGCTTACAAGGGTATCTGCAGGTGCGGATGCGTTCTGATCTGCCTCTGTGAGTGTTCCTACCTCATCCTCAGTAACAACAGGCTTGGTCTCGCTGTCGATCAATGCAAGAGGTGTTGCAGGCTCGGCTTCTGAACCGGTATCGCTGACAGTAGATGAAGCTGCTTCGGTGGAAGCGGCGGCTGACTTGTCGCTGATGGTTACCGAGTTGTATGACGGTGTCATGTCTATCGACTCTTCTGTGTCGGAGATGACCTCAACTGCTGATGTCTCTATGCTGGCAGTTCCGCTTGCAATGGCGGTAAATGTAAATGTTGCTGTCATTGCATCTCCAGGCTTTACATTTGCCTGGGAGTAGCTTACGGTGCCCTCAGATTCCACGGTGCCGCCGCTCACAGCCTTGAGCAATGTGGAATCATATGTGATATTGTAGCTGTAGCTTGATAAAGCCTGATCGGCTGCGTTTATACTTACCTTGATCTCCACGGTATCGCCAACAACGACCGTGGTGGATGGAACCTCAACACTAAATGCGACTGTAGCGGCATAAGTGGTATGAAGCATGAAAAGCATCATAGTCAACACACATGCAACTTCTGTCATAAACGTTCTAAAGCTAAATCTTGTAGTCCTCATAATATTCATATACGGTTATCCACCGAGTCCTCCTTATCCTCTGTTAATTATTATGGTGTAAGTACGTGTAGCTTTACTCTGGGATTTACATACTATCTTAAATGTATTCTTTCCTGATTTCAGGGTTTTTGTTCCCTTTCCGCTCACTGTGGAGTAGCTGCTTACAGGTGAAGCGTTTATTTTCACACTTGATACAGATGAGCGCACATTTACCGTGTACTGTGTAGTGCTGTTTATTGCAAATGTAGGTGACAGCTTCTTGCCGCTTACAGAGAGTGTTTTCAGGTAGTTGTTCTGGTTGCCCGGATTAGCCGCAGGCATCTTCATTGCTGTGCTTGGCATATTCTTGTAAACAGGTATGGCAAATGTTATGGCCTTGTTGAGTGCTCCTGAAGACTTGTAGGCATCATATACCTTCCATGCCTCTGTTGTAGGGGCCTGTACATTTCCCATGTACTGATGCCAGTACAGGCAGTCTGTGTAGGTTACGTTGAACTTCTGAGTATACAGAGTGTTCTGACCCTTGTTGATGTAGGACTCTCCGATATACATCGCACCGCCGATTATTGATTTGGCAGGTGTTGTCCATGGCCTGTTGTACGATGTGCCCGATGAAGCCCATCTCAGACCGTTTGTTATAGCGTTGCCTGATGCACTCTCAAATGCACCGATATTGTAGAAGTTATATATGCCGGGATATGTGGCATTCTTACCGTTTGTTCCCGAGGTTATCGAGCCTCCGACCTCCTGCTTGATACGTGAAGCAATGTGGTAAGGGCTGACGCCGGATTTCTGTGCTGCGGTGATTATCATGGACGAATATGTGGTGGTCGAACCGGTTGGGTGCGCATTGTGCATAAACGAACCAGATAATATAGCCTCAACTCCTGACTTTGTCTGTGATGAGTCGTATGACAGCTTTTCAAATGCGAACATGGAGCTTGCGGATGACATATATGTTCTCGGATCGAGGTAATACTTTACAAGATCGTCCGAGGCTGCAAACCATGTTGAACCATCATATGATGAGTAGGAGTCTGTCTTGTAGTTGTATCCAACGGTCTGTGATCTCCAGCCGTAGTTAGGACTGTAAGATGTACAGTTTACAAGGTTGTTGACACGTCCCTGTACGTTGACCTCGTTCTTGACCACGTCGTTCCAGTTAAGGTTGGTGTGTACCGCCTTGAATATCCAGTTTGGGTGCTCCGCATGGAGCTTTCTGAGAAGCACCTTGTAGCTCTCAGGGAAGTTCTGGGCGGATAATTGCTTTTCAAATGCTGCATCCGATGTCTGGTTACCGTCAGGTTCCTTGTATGTTCCCATTGTGATGAGCGATGAGGAGATAAATCCTGTATACTTCTTGCTGCTGTATGTGAGGTTGACCTTGTACCATGACTTGTTGGATGTATCAGTCACGGAGAGTGCCTGTCCCTTCATGAGCATGATCGCGCTTCCGTTGTAGGTTATAGGTGTACCCGCTGCCGTCTGGCGGAAGTATACATAGTCTTCATTCACGTAACCGCTCTTGGCTGCCTGAGCCGCTGTGGTAGGCTGCTGTGTAGTAGCCTTGGTCGTGGCCTTTGTTGTGGCTGAAGTGGAGTCGATCACGATGAACTTGGAATATACATAACCGGTGTAGCGCTTCTTCTTATATGTAAGCTTGACTTTGTACCATGTCTTGTTGGAAGTGCTCAGTACGGTCATGCTCTGACCGCCCATGAGCATGATCGGCGATCCGTTATACTTCAGCGGCGTGCCGTTTGGCGTTTTTCGGAAATATACATAGTTTTCATTTTTTCGAAGGTGAGCCTTCTTGGAGGTTGTCCTTGTTACCTTGATAAATGCGGAGTACACATAACCGGTGTAGCTCTTCTTCTTGTATGTAAGCTTGACCTTGTACCATGTCTTGTTGGAAGTGCTCAGTACGGTCATCTTCTGACCCTTCCTTAGGAGTATGGCCGAGCCGTTATATTTTATAGGCGTGCCGTTTGGTGATTTGCGGAAATACACGTAGTCAGACGTGAGAGTTCCCGTGGTCGCGGCTTCTGCGTGATTGTTTCCCACATACAGTCCGGTCACCGCGATGCAGACGACCGCCCAAATAAGCATTACGATAGAAATAGTAGTCCGGGTTCGTTTAGTATTGATATCCATAGTAACCTCCATTTTTCATAAAACAAATCTATATATAAAATAGTATTTATGACAAAATTACATCAGTCTAAGTTTACCATAATTATTGCAAATGAGCACCATTTTTGTGAAAAAAGTTATAAAAAAGTAATAAAATTGCAATAAAAAAGCTTTTGCTGGTCAGACAAGTGCTGACCGGCAAAAGCTTTTCGCCTTATGTCGTATATATTAACCTACTTTGAGTTTGAATTTCTGGATCTCTTTGTCCGTCTCTACCTTCTCGATGAGAGCACCAAGTCCGCGAAGCTTTTCGTCGAACTTCTCGTAGCCTCTCTGGATATACTTGATATCACATACAGTAGAGAAGTCGTTGGCCACAAGTGCCGCAATTACAAGTGCTGCGCCTGCTCTCAGGTCAGGTGCTGCAACATTTGCACCGGTGAATGTCTCCACACCATCGAGAATAGCGGTGTTGCCCTCGACTCTGATGTGTGCGCCCATTCTTGAAAGCTCTGCGACATACTTGAATCTGTTCTCAAATATGCTCTCGGTGACGATGCTTGTTCCGTTGGACAGTGCAAGTGTAACCGCCATCTGTGGCTGCATATCTGTCGGGAATCCCGGATATGGCAGAGTCTTGATGTTGGTAGCCTTGAGTCTCTTGTTGCACATTACTCTCACTGAATCATCGTACTCGATGACAGTGGCACCTATATCTGTAAGCTTTGAGGTTATAGCCTCAAGATGCTTAGGAATTACGTTCTTGATGAGGACGTTGCCTCTGGTGGCTGCTGCTGCAACCATGAAGGTTCCTGCCTCGATCTGATCCGGAATGATGGAATATGTAGTTCCGTGAAGTGACTTTACGCCACGGATACGGATGACATCAGTTCCGGCACCCTTGATGTTAGCACCCATACTGTTGAGGAAATTGGCAACATCAACGATATGTGGCTCCTTGGCTGCGTTCTCTATGGTAGTCTTGCCGTTTGCCATTACGGCGGCCATCATGACATTGATGGTGGCACCTACTGAGATCACATCCATGTAAATGTGGCTTCCGATCAGCTCATCAGCCTCAACGGATATCATGCCGTTTGCTATATCAACGTGGGCTCCAAGTGCTTCAAAACCTTTTATGTGCAGATCTATCGGACGGGCTCCGATGTCGCATCCGCCTGGAAGAGCGACCTGTGAATGGTTATATTTGCCAAGCAGTGCGCCGAGCAGATAGTAGGATGCTCTGATCTTTCTGATATATTCGTCGTCGACACAGAGATCGGTATTCGGATTGATGGTTCCACCACATATAGCAACCGTGTGCTCGTCTATGTAACGGACCCTTGCGCCGATACCCTGAATGGCCTGAAGAAGGACTCTTGTATCTCTGACGTTCGGTACGTTTTCTATTGTGACTTCCTGGTCGGTCATGACTGCAGCGGCAAGTATTCCAAGTGCGGCATTCTTAGCACCCGCAATGGTAACTTCGCCCTCCAGAGGACGACCTCCCTTGATAACATACTGTTCCATATTTCACCTCTTAGATAATTCTCGGATTATCGCAACTTTATAGATTATAGCACATAAAACTGAAAAGTAAACAGTTACTTGTCTGCTTCACAGTATATACATCTGTAAATTCGCTTTTCTCTGTCTGTGAGTTTGAATATATGGGTTATTCCCTGCTCTGTGGTCGTAATGCATCTTGGATTGGTACATTTCTTTATTCCAACCAGTCTCTCAGGCAGTTCGATCTTACGTTTTTCAACGAGCTTGCCGTCCTTGATGATGTTGACGGATATATCCGGGTCGATATACCCCAGAACATCAAGGTTTATGTCAATATCCTGATCTATCTTAAGAATGTCCTTTCTTCCCATCTTCTCGCTTTTAACATTCTTGATTATAGCAACGGAGCAATCCAGCTTATCAAGATGAAGATCGTTGTATATCTGCAGGGCTTTGCCTGCTGTTATATGGTCAAGTACAATACCATTCTGAATACTGTCAATATTCATGATCATTCCTCCTATGCCTTAAAATCCTTGTCGAGTCCGAGAAGGTCCATGATGAGTGCCATTCGGACATATTTGCCGTTGAGTGCTTGTCGGAAATAACATGCTCTCGGATCGTCATCCACCTCAACAGATATCTCATTTACACGAGGAAGCGGGTGAAGGATCGACAGGTCAGGCCTAGCGAGAGCCAGCTTTGACTTGTCAAGAATATAGGTATCTTTCAGTCTTATGTAGTCCGCCTCGTTGAAGAAACGTTCTTTCTGGACTCTTGTCATATAGAGAACGTCCAGAGATCCGATAGCATCCTCAAGAGAGGAAATCTCCTCATATGGTATATTATTCTTTTCGATGACTTCTGTTCTTATATAATCAGGTAATTTTAATTCATCCGGTGATATGAGAATAAATTTTATGCCTTCGTATCGTGACATGGCCTTTATAAGTGAATGAACCGTACGACCAAACATAAGATCTCCGCAGAAACCTATGGTCATATTGTTTAGTCTGCCCTTCTCTCTCTTTATTGTGAGAAGATCGGCCAATGTCTGCGTAGGGTGATTGTGACCGCCGTCACCAGCATTAATAATAGGAACATCTGATTTCATGGAAGCCAGCATCGGGGCACCCTCTTTATAATGTCTCATAGCTATAATATCGGCATAACAGCTGACGATCTTGACGGTATCGCCCACACTCTCACCTTTTGTTGAAGATGAGGAGCTCGCAGATGAAAATCCGAGAACGTTTCCGCCAAGTTCCATCATGGCAGCCTCGAAGCTAAGTCTTGTGCGTGTGCTTGGTTCAAAGAACAGAGTTGCAAGCTTTTTGCCCTTACAGACTTCGCTGTATTTCTCTTTATTGTCGATGATGTCCTGTGCCAGCACGAGAAGGTGGTCAACCTCCTCAACTGACAGGTCCATTGGGTCTATTAAATGTCTCATTTGACATGATCCTCCTTAGGTTATCAGAATGAATATTTTAAGAATTAAGAAGGGTATACATAACAGCCTTCTCAGCGTGACGTCTGTTCTCAGCCTCATCCAAAATGTGGTTGAGGTTCTTGTCGATAACACCCTGTGAGATCTCAAATCCCTGGTGCATAGGCATGTCGTGGAATACTATAGCCTTGCTGCCCTCTGTGAACTCCTCGTTGAGCTGGTAAGGCATCATCTTTGCAAGAGTCTCCTCCTTCTGCTGCTTGTATGCAGGGTTGTTGAAGAACTCCATGTCTACCCATGTATCTGTGTAGAGGATATCCATGTCCTTGGCGTACTTCTTGGCCTCCTCCATGCTCATGGTAGGATTGAGCTCAATATAGTGGCCTGTAGCCTTTGCTGCCTCAAAGAAGTCATCGCCGCATACGGTGTTGTTCACAAGTGGCGTGAGTCCGTAGATAGTTCCCTTCTTCATCTTTGCAAAGAACTCAACAAGAGAGTTGAATACATTATTCTTGGCACCGATATACATAAGCTTTACATCGAGACTGCCAAACTTTTCTATAATAGTGAGGGCATCTGCCAGGATCTGGCATGGATGATAAGAACTGTCACATCCGTTGATAAATGGAACAGTAACATTGTTGCCGAACAGCTCGACTGTCTCATTCTTTACAAGACGTGCCATGATGATATCTACATTCCTGCATACATACTTAATCTCTGATACAGGCTCACCGAGTGTAAAGTTGGAATCCTTCCAGAGCTGGTTGTAATATGTACCGCCGAGCTCAGTTATACCTGTTGTAAATGAAAGAAATGTTCTTGTGGAAGTCTTCTCAAAAAGAGTGTAGAGTTTCTTGCCCTCAAGAGCGTGAGCGTACTTATCAGGGTTCTTCTTCATGTCAAGTGCCAGATTGAGAATATCCATCAGCTCATCAGCTGTGAAATTCTTGAAGTTAAGCATGTTTTTCATAACAAATGTCCTCTTTTCTCTAGAATTATAAATTGTTTGCAATACGGACAAACATAATCTGTGGATCCTGGCAATATATTTAGGATACGGGTGTTGAGATATGTCTGCCTGAAATTTTATTATATAGCACATGGTTTCAAAAGTAAAACAGTTTACGACATCACATAAATTATGAATGTAAATATTTGAAGATTTATGCCTGATTATAAAAAAATATAGATAATAAAGCAAAAAACAGCTTAATTTTTTGATTTTTATTGACAAAGATGTATAGATATGGTTTTATATATT
>OGOC01001805.1_pt1 | contig 15758 bp, 7 predicted proteins | sample 1552561 | NCBI WGS metagenome assembly OGOC01 (sample SAMEA2580148, study PRJEB22360) | human gut metagenome | biome: human gut; feature: human-associated habitat; material: faeces | place: Denmark | collected 2008/2010
TCTTTCAAAGCCGAAGTGGGATGAGCGCTATTCTTATTCATAGCTATTTTATCTCCCGTAAACCAACTTTCAATTGCAGTTTTATTTTTATCAGACATAAACGGCCTATCCGGGAATTCATACACCTTCGTTATATCAAACAGATTAGGATCTCCCATAGATTCCAAATCAGTCATAGTTATAGTCAGAGTAGAATTTATCATCGGATTCGCAGGCGAATCACTCTCCAGATTCAATACCAGTTGCAAATCCCCTGTCATTTCAAAATCCTGTTTAATAGTCACAGCATCACTTTTTGCTGAAGTTCTTCCTACAGGAATTGTTAATGTAGACGGTAAATTTTCATACCTATCTCCTTCCCCTTCTTTCGGAGTAATTTTCATATTAAGAGGTACGGAACTTGGTTTTTCAATCTTTGCAACTAATACAAACTTACCACCTTCCATTACTACATTCTCCGCATTGTTCTCCAATGATGCCATTATCCGATAATAATCGGAAACCTTGATAACCTGACTGGAGCCTTCCATTTTATAACCACGGGCAAAAGCCGTAAAGTTTATAGCAGTACTCCCCGTCAGTCCGGATGCCTTTATCGGAAAATCCACCTGAATCTGTTTCTCCCCCTTCGGAAAAGTAACGATTCCATTGAACTGTTCGAATACATTCGAAGCATCTTCCGCTCCGGCTTTCGCCGTAAAGTAAATATCAAAATCTTCATTTGCTACAACCTCCTTGCCATCAGCATCCGGTTCCACATTAATATTCACTTTCAAGTGTTCGCCCATCGCAAATGCGTTGTCATTGATGCTCATCGTTAATGGCACGATTTCCGGTAGAGGACGGTATTTCGTTTCTTCCTCACACCCGGTCAACCCCATGGTCAACAAGCATATCGGAAATATTTTATATAATATGTTCTTCATATCTTTATCTATCTAATTATCATAAATGAATTTTATTCAGTTCCCTTACTTAGTCGGCCATCCCGGATTCTGATTCAGCTCATGGTCCATCTGGATTTCATCCGGTGGTATGGGTAACAAGTAATCACGATCTTCATTAAACTTGTAGCCTTCAGGCAAGTACTCTTTCAACGGATCCATCCATCCTTCATTATCTGTCAGTACATGATTCAGTCCTTCTTTCCGCAATGAAGGCGAAAAGCTCAGATAAAGCACACCGTCTTTGCCCAGATAAGCGCCACGTCCGCGTCCTTCCACACCTTTCAACGTTTCGGCCACCCTCCAACGCATCAAGTCATCCAAACGAAAACCTTGCAGAGATAGCTCTGAACGTCTTTCCCGACGTACCTCCTGCACTGCCGGTGGCAGGCCTTGGAAAGGGAAGTGAGGATCAGCCACCGGAGTAACATAGGCCACACCGGCTCTTTGACGCAATGGCTTTAATGTTTTCTCTGCCACGTTATCGTTATACTGCCCTAATTCGGCAGCAGCTTCAGCATAACAAAGCAACCCTTCGGCATAGCGGCACATGACATGAGCCGTTTCACAATTGCCGGTTACATAGGTCGTATCAATACCAAGGCGAGTATGGAATCCGGTCACGTTCTTGTAAATACCATCCCCATTCAAGCGCGGAGATGAAATATCTTTATTCTTTTCCTTTTGTTCTGCTTCGGTCCCTGTCTCGTCATACACTCTCACATTCATCAAGCTATTAGATTTGAACTTACAACCAGTATGCATCACCATAGCCAAAAGTCTTCCGTCACGATCTTTAAATACCTCATTAAAGTCCTTATACTTTTCATCGGTCGGATCAACCGGCGTACCATCCACATTCAGAAAGTTATCCACCAAAGACTTGGATAGTCCCGAAGGCTTCACATTATCTGTTACTCCACCGCTAAGCTGTTGAGTAACGGTATTGAACACGCCATCAGCTATTGAATATTTTTTCCAAAAAGTCACTTCGCTAATGTTGGAAAGATCGTTTGAATTGAATAGCTCCGAAAAAGCGTCATCTATATTGGTAGCTTTCGGATTGGTTGCTGTCATATGCAAAGTCAGTCCGGCCGGGAACAAATATTGATCCCCCCAATTCATCACTTCCTTAAAAAACTCTTCAGAGTTATCTTCCGTTGCAAAATCAGTTCCCTTGTGATATTTCTCCCACGAACCTTCGTACAAAGCAACTCGCATAGCCAGAATCATGGCCGTTTCTCTGTTGACACGCAATCCACTGTATTTACTGCGGGAATGCAAATTAGCACGAGCCTCCGGTATCAACCCAATAGCCGCTTTCAAATCGTTCAGGATAAAACGGGCGGCATCCGCACGTTTTGTCGCAGGAATTTGTAAACCACCCAATGTAGCATTACCATCCCAGAAATCATCCATAATGGGAATATTACCAAAACGTGTGAGCAGATAGAAGTGCCAATAAGCACGGAAAAAATACGCTTCCCCTCTCAATGAAAGCACTTCGTCCGTTTCGTCCACCTCGGAAACTGCGTAATAATGGAAAAAGTAATTCACCATACGCAAGTTTTTATAGCCTTTATTCCAATCGTCAGAGCCACTGAATTGATTATTCTCTCCATTCAGGCGCATATCATACTTTTCCGAAAGGATATTGTCACTGTTCACCTCTTCTCCTCTGACACCAATACCATATTGAGCCGGAGCCGGTAGAGAAGTATACAAATTATTTATATAGCTTTCTACATTCTCTCTGGTTTTCAAGAAATCTTCATTGTTAGGCTGCGTATAGGGTTTACGGTCCAAATAGTCGGAACACGCCGACAACAGTAAGCCTGCAAAAACAGTCAGGATAATTATTTTATTTTTCATGATAGCGTTCCTCTTTAATTAAAATGTAAAATCAAGTCCAAACACGAAATTACGGTTCATCGGATACACCTTTCCGTTACCATTCTGATTTTGAGCCGAGGTAAGTCCCGGAGCAGCCGCATTACTTCCGCCTGCCCACGCGTTCACCTGATTAAGGGTTTCCGGATCAAACTGATTCGGCAGTTTACTGATGGTAAACAGGTTATCGCATGTAAAGTATACTTTCAGGTTACTTAGTCCAATATTCTTCAACAATTGAGGCTTAAAAGTATAGGATACTGTCAAGTTTTTCATACGCATATATGCCGCATTCAGCATATAGCCGGTAGTATTATATCCCGTATTGGCATTCGTTGTCTGGGCATCGGTCGTCAGTCGAGGTAGATATCCATTGGGATTCTCGGGACTGAAATAATCGAGATGCTCCTTGAACCATTCTTTACCACCGAATAGGTAAGTACTGGCGGCCATCGGAAAATCTCTCTTGGCAACTCCTTGCAGTAAAGTGGATATTTCAAATCCCTTATATCCTACGTTTAGATTGATACCGAAACTGTATTTGGGAGTAGCATTACCGATAATTTTCAAATCACCATGGTCGGCCAATGTACCCTTACCCGGATCCACTTTACCGTCACCGTCGGAATCAATGTATTTCAAGTCGCCTCGTTGCCACTTGTCGCCGGACTTAAAGAAACTAAGATCTACTTGTCTGAGGTATGCGTCCACTTCGCGATTGGACAGAAAAAGATCATTCGCTTCATATCCCCAAATCTCACCTATGTCCATTCCTTCATAATATCCTTTATTAGTTGCCAAACCGGTATGATTGTTGTATATCAATCCCTCCGGATTGTTGTATTTAGTAACAACAGCTTTGTAATTGAATACATTGAATCCTATGCCATAGCTAAAGCCACATTTTAGCTGATCCTGCCAGTTTACAGACAATTCCCAACCACGATTTCGCAAAGTAGCGTTATTGACTTTCGCACGGTCAGCCGTACTAATACCTCCGAGATTCGGAATAGCTTCAGCAGGACCAATCATGTCGCGTGTGGTACGCTGATAGATATCAGCAGTAACAGACAATCTGTTATCCAACAACATCAAGTCGATACCTAAGTTGGCATTGTCTACCTTCTCCCACGTAATATACGAACTGATCATCTTAGGCGTAGTGGCTAAAGTTCCTTTTTGAGGAGTAGCTTGCACACCGGGCAACAACCAAGCATTGGGTGAATCGGAGGTCAAACTCTGAATCCCGAGGTAATCATAGAGTCCCGCTCCGTTCTGATAGATCGGAAGAGCGTCGTTCTGATTACCCAAGCGACCGTAAGAAACACGTACTTTCAATTGAGAAACCGGCAGATTCAGCGCTTTGAAATAGTCGGTACGAGAAATGTCATAACCGGCTGAAAAAGAGGGGAACAATCCCCAGCGATTTCCCGGAGCAAAACGGGAAGAACCGTCATAACGTCCACTGAATTCCAGAAAATAAATCTCCTTGTAATTCCAATTCAGTTTAGCGTACATACCCATTGTAGCCCAATGCGTCCGGTCTTCACCTGCCAATACTTGCCCGTTAGCATTCACAAAAGAGAATATATCACTAGTCAGCAATCCGTCTTTATAAGTATAACCATTCGAATTTTCTTGTAGTTCCATCTGGAAACCCGCCATCGCCTTAAAGAAGTGGTCGCCCCAAGCATGCGTGTAGGATGACGATACGTTTGGAGACAGGTAGTAGTTGAATGTATTACCGCGTGTATAAGAGCCCCAATTAGAGTTTTTCCAGTTCATGCCCGGATATTGATATCCCTGTTTGGTTCCCTTGCTTATATCCAACGTTCCGTCAGGTTTTTCGGCAGTAGGATATCCGCGTTTGAAGTCATTGTTTTCCACATCGAAGCGTACTTTCATTTCACCTACAATATCCCACCCTTCCAGCGGAGTAATCGTAGCGGCAAACGACATCGCATCAGAAATTCTGTTCTGCACATAATGCGATTGTTTCAAATAACGGTATTCGGAATTATCATTATATTCCGACTTTACAGGAAGATGGGTAGGAGAATTCGGAAAGCTACTTCCGATAGTTCCATAAAAAATGGTCTGGTTAGCCATCGGACGCTTCAGTATATTCAGTGAAAGGTTATTATTGAAATTAAACTTCAACCATTTATTGGCTTGGATCTGAAACTTCGAGTTTACATTGTACTTACTCAAGTTATCGTCTACTTGATCCAGTAATCCTTCCTGGTAAATATATCCCAAACCTACGTAATAATTAAATTTATCAGAACCTCCCGTTACGCTCAGATTATGAGAATGACGGATGGAAGCTTTTTTAAAGTAGTAATCATACCAGTCGGTATTGGCATACACAGCATCTTTAGAGCCTGCCCAACCGGTACCGTCCGCATTAGGTCCTATGCCCGGGAACTTTTCCGAATAAGGATTCTCCATAAAGCCCTGCATCTTTTCGATGAGCGCATCAGGAATCGAGTGTTTTACTCCATCGTTATCATCTCGTTCGTTCAGATAATTGGCAAATTCAATGGAATTCATCATTTGGGGCATATTAATAGGAGAACTGAATCCTACAGTACCACTGTATGATATGCGTGTTTTTTCCTTTTTACCACTTTTGGTAGTGACGATAACCACACCATAGGCGGCACGTGCACCATAAACGGCAGCAGCAGAAGCATCTTTCAATACACTGATGGTTTCGATGTCGGCAGGATTCACGTTCTGCAAACTTTGCTCCACTCCGTCTACCAATACATAAGGCTCGCCTCCATTGATAGAACCGATACCACGAATATTGAATTTAATTTCGGCACCGGTCTCACCACCTACACCATTAGCAACCGCATCAGAAGAGAAGTTTAAACCGGCTACGTTACCCTGAAGGGCACTCGTAAGGTCAGTGACCGGACGGTTAACAATAGCATCGGAACCTACAGTAGCCACCGCCGCCGTAATGGTGCTTCGCTTCTGTTTGTCCATACCTACTACTACCACTTCATCCAATACTTTTGTATCCTCTTTTAGTGTAAATCGGTTGCCTTCTGCTTTTGTCACCTTTATTTCAAGGGGAGTAAAACCGACATAAGAAATAACCAATGTGTTACCTACTTTCCCTTTCACGGAAAAGTTACCGTCAATGTCAGTCAGCGTCCCATCTTTAGAACCCTTCACCATCACTGTGGCACCGATAATGGTTTCACCTTTATCATCTACCACTTGTCCTTTTATCATTTGTTGCTGTGCCAACGCACTTAAAGGAAATGATAGCAGGAGTATCAGAAACAGAATCAAAAATTTCTGTACTCGCATGAACTTCTTTTTTTCCATAATATTGTATTTGATTAATTTAGATTCTCTTTTATTCCGTCGGATTCGCATAATATTCAAACTCTTCTTTTATGACCTTCAACAAAGACTTATTATTGGTGATGTCAATATCTGTTGCCAAATCCCAACTCATAATGCCTGCATAGTCTTCTTCACAGACATACCTCGCTTTCTTGCGAATCGTTTCTATACTGTTGAAAGTATATGTATTTCCTTTATATGTATATGTATCTTCATTCGTAGTAGCCAAACCATCATTCACGAAATCACAATAGGCAGCAATCAGACTACCCGTAGAACCATAGAAAGGCACTCCCATCACCAGCTTATTCTTAGGGATTCCATATGCCACAGCCGCTTCTCCATCTTTTACAAATTGCTCGTAAGGAAAACGCATCACTGCAGGGCCGTAACATTGATAAGAGATAAAATCCAGAGCATCAATAGCTTCCGGGGAAATTTTAAAAGAAACCGGATGTAACGATGCGGTGAAGTAAACATACTTTCCTAATGTAGAACGCATTTGGATTACAGTTGCACTATAATTATTATATTCACTGGCAGTTGCAGGCCATTCAAAATCAAAATCAACTCCATCAAAATCATATTGTTCGATGATCTTCTTCACCTCGGAAGCAAATCTTGTACGGGCAGTGGCATCAGCCATCATCTTTTTCCATTCTCCACCGGCAATGCCCAAGCGCAATCTTCTATCTCCCTGTTGTCCCTGTAAAGCGGTACGTATATTATTCAAACGCCCCAGCCAGGAATGTGAATCCTTGCCAGGTTTCGTGGCATCATCGTATTTCCAGTAAGCAAGTATTTTTGAATTATTCCAATTGTCAAAGGTGATAGGGTTTCTACCTGATGTACCTACTACCAGACTGCTTACAAAAGTTTCATCTAAATAACCTTTAAATTTATCTCCAATCAAAAAATCAGTACGTGTATTAGGTACTTCATTAGGGAGAGCACCTACAAAACTTATTGCAGTATTGTTTGTATCTACATAAAGTTTAGCTGTACCTTGTTCATAAGTCAACCCAATATAGTGCCAGCCTGTTGCCAGATCAGGAGTGGTAACGGTTGCAACCGAACTTCCAATAGACAGTTTCAAACTATTAGCTGTCGCACCCATTTGAAAAGCAATGATCGTGGAGTTTCCATCCATTTTCTTAAAGAGAAAAGCTCCGTCCACCCATTCACTTATATATATATAGGTACCAAAGGTGAATTTATTAAAGGCCCCATCAGCAGAGTGAAGTAATCCATCACCGCCATTCATAAGACTTGTTCCTTCAAATTTAACCACTCCATTACGACCTTGAAAAGTGCCAGTATGAGATACGTTTGTCATCGTCGCATCATTCAACGGCAATTCAAAAGCTACCTCACCATTTGCATAAGGACGCGCTGCCAAATAAATCAAATCTGTACAAGCACCCATACTGGCTGCCGAAATACGGTTTATTTCAAAAAAATCCCCCCGAATATAAGAGCAATTAATGAATGATTTTACAGTAGGATTATCCGGTTCTTCCGGTTCACCAGGTTTTCCTGTGATTGCACCTTCAGGAGGAGTACCAGTTGGAACGTCTACCCATTTTGTGTCTTTACAAGCTGTCAACGTTCCCAAAAGGAGGAGACAAAGAAATAGGAATTTGTTTCTCATAAATTTAATAATTAAGATTAGCTTTATTTAATAATTGTGCTGTCCCTTTTGACAATCACTACCACAAATGTAAGCTATATTAAAGGCAAAGAATGTTCTATTTTAGCTACGATTCTTCCAAATTTGTCTAAAATCGTCCATTTCATCGATTAATTATGGAATCACAGACATCTTTGAACATCTTACGAATCAAAAAAAGAAAGCGGAAGTATCCATTCCTGAATATTCCCGCCTCTTTTATATTTTATCCTAATATAACTACAACAATTTTCCTATGAAGATATATTATAGGTTTTCTATATCAGAAGATTGAAGACCCGTGTATTTGATAATTGTATCAATGGATATTCCGTCCTCCCTCATCTTTCGAGCAATTTCAATTTGCTTCTTTTGCTCTCCTTTCTCCATCCCTTTCTCCATTCCTTCCTTTATTCCTTCTCTTATCCCTTCCTTTAGCCCTTCTTTCATCCCTTCTTCAGCCGCTTTTCTCCGCATCTCTTCGTTTTTACGCCGTTCATCCTCCTCTACAATTTGGTTGACCCTATACCGATCTAATGCCTTATCATAAGCGATACGGTTTTCTTCCGAAAGATCGGCAACTGCTACCAATCTCGCCAGATGTTCAAACACTTGTTCTTTCAAAGCATCCGGCATTCTATTCCAATTGCTCATATTCTTCAGTGCATAAATTAATTTATCATATAATGTATGGCAGTCCGACAAATCCTTTGTAAAATAAGGAAATTGCAAATAAATCTGCCGGAGATGCGGATTAACAATCTTCCCTGTATCACGGTCGGAAAGAACTGTATCCGTACGGAATTTAGCCTCTAAATTTTCCTCTTTGAAATTCATCAGGAAAATTCCATATATAGTAGGTAGTCTATACTGCTTTCCATAAGAGACAAGTGGTTCTCTTGCAGTCATCGAATCTTCAGGGACAGGGACTTCTTTTGAAGAAGGAGATTCTATCTGCCGACTCACAGCACGACAAACATAATAAAGTGTACGATCTAAAAAATTACTGTGCCAACGATTCTGCATCTCCACGATAATATACTCACCACTTGCTGTACGGCAATAAAGATCATAAATGATACCTTTATCACTCACATTGTCCGCATGATCTTCCTTATCCAGAAAAGTAAGTTCTGTAATATGATGTTCACCTGCAAGTAGTTCGTTCAACAAAGTGATGAGCAAATTCTTACTGGCCGGTTGACCAAAAATAATTTTAAATCCTATATCAGTAAAAGGATTGACGTATTTGGACATGATATTCTATTTTTAGCAAAGGTAACTATTTAAATCCATAAACATAAAAAACAATCCCAAACTTTACGGATTTATAGCCTTTTATAGTAAGCTGTCTCCCTTCAATTCTTCCAAACAAACAAGAGAAATGTTCTATTTTTCAGATTAAGAAAGAAAACAAAACTATTGAAGATGGTAATCCAGAATTAAAAGCATCCATATTATCACATATATATGCATATTACCGCCACAATACAGCATATATTTTCAGATGATATGCGTTTTCTTTAAAGAAATAAATGATGTTCCTCGGTGAGCAATAAGCCATTCCTCGGTGAGGAATACATCCTTCCTCACCGAGAAAGCCTTCCATACTCACCGACCAAGTTATAAAAGCCCTCGGAAAAGCCCGTTTATAGGCTAGTTCATCATCACAAGCGCACAAAAGAAAAATGATAAAGCAAACTACATACGGGCAAACAGTAAGCATATAGATAGCAATACAGAGGAATTATTTATTTTTAGACAGGAATTATCCAGGATAACAAACAATCCTACATTCTTTCATCCAAAATGCAGAGCGTTTTTTCCTTCACCACAAACAAGTGACTGATATATTAAAAACAGAAAGAATAGAATATACCCTTTTTCAGATCAGCACATTTCTAATCCCATCCTTTCAACAACCATACTCTTTCAGAGTCTGCATCAACTTCGCGCCATTGATCGGCTTCACCAGATAATCATCACAACCGGCTTTCAACGCAGCTACCCGGTCAGCATCAAAGGCATGAGCAGTCAGGGCGATAATCGGAATTTCAGCATTAAACTTCCGGATCTCCGAGGTTGCAGTACGCCCGTCCATAACAGGCATCTTCATATCCATCAGTACCAAATCCACCGGTTGGGTACGGACAATCTCAACTGCCTCCAGTCCATTCGGTGCGTGTAACAACTGGCATTTGTTTTTCAAGATAGAAGATACCAAAAAGAAGTTACTTTGTATATCTTCAACGACCAGTACTCTTTTAGGTACTTTCTTTGTTTCTTCGAAGTCAAGAATGCTTTCATTATCTGCATCCTTCTCATTATTCCGACGTGAAGAAGTCGGCTCGCTGTCAACCGAATCAAACAGGCATGGCAAAACCGCCCAAAATAAAGACCCTTTATCAAATTCCGACTCAAAGCCTATCTCTCCCCTGCAAGCCTCAACGATGGCTTTACAAATAGACAGTCCCAGTCCGGTTCCCTGTGCAAATTCATCCAGTTTCTCAAAACGATGAAATACTTTATCTTTTTTATCCTCCGGTATGCCGATACCTGTATCGCGAACGTAAAGACGAATATTTTCGTCTATCTTCTCATACCCCATTTCAATAGTTCCTTTGGAGGTATATTTGATAGCATTAGTTACAAAGTTAGTGAGAATCTGCGCTAACCGGTTTTTATCCAAACGAACGGTACAGGTTTCATAAGGATTCACGGGAACTAACCGAACCTGCGGATTTACTACACGACGATGCATCGAAGCAGCTAATTCGTTGAAATAAACAGCCAAATCAAAATCTTCGTATTTCAGTTCTACCGAGCCGGCTTCTATTTTCGAAAGATCCAGTATGTCGTTAATCAGCTTCAAAAGCAACTCATTGTTGGCATTGATAATCTGAATAAATTCTTCTTTTTCTTCTTGATCTTCCGTCACCATCAATAAGTCGGAAAAACCAACGATAGCATTTAACGGTGTACGGATTTCGTGGCTCATATTTGCCAGAAAGGCGGATTTCAACTTATCGGATTGTTCAGCGCGGCTCCTTGCCTTTTCAAGTTCACCAATCATGTGCTGCCGCTCGGTAACATCATCTACGCGAATCACGACACCGTCAACATCTCCCTGTTCATTAAATATGGGAGTAGCAAAGACTTCTATGACATGCTTGTTATCCAGATTAAACAAGATAGACTCTACCTGACCGGATTTCCGGGCACGTTGCATCACACAATTCTCACAAGGAGTGGTGCGATTATGGGCTGTCAGATAGCAAGGTTCTCCTTTTTTGTAAGCCTCATAAGAAAGGCTTTTACTACAAAGCGAGATATTCTCCCATTGTACGATATAGTCGTTCGCAATATATGCCAATCCCGAATTAATATTGTTCAATACCAACTCATTCTGACGAATCAATTGAATCATTCTTTGTTCGCTCTCAAGAAGTTCTTTTTTCGAACGCACAACCTCTTCGTAAAGATTGTCATATTTGTTTTGCCACAAAACACGTTCGGTGATATCTTGAGTTATCACCATATAATTGGTAATTTCAGACTTATCATTATGTACAAAAGAAACGGTAATCTCGAAGAATTTTATACCGGACAGATTAGTAGGAAAAAGATGACGCACGTCATCAAAATTATATTTTGCCATGAAACGCACTGTTTCTCCTTTTCTGATCTGTTCCTTGATTTCATCAGAGAAACTGGTGTAGTTGAATAGATTATAGCCCAAAATATCCTTTTTGTCTTTTATCCCCATTGATCTCAACCGTGAATAATTGACATCTATCATGAGACCGTCCTTATCATACAATTCCAAGCCTACAGACAAGTCATTAAAGATATTATGCAATAAGTTATCAGCTATCCCATTTACCAAAGTCTGTTCCATGCAGCAAAATTTGTATAGTATTACAATATTGATTGTTTATCCAAGCAAAGTTACTTAAATATTTTGTTACATAGCAAGAAAGAGGCTTTTTAGCCTCTTTCAGTATCTTTATTTCGCATTTTGGTATAAGAAGCCTTCTGCTTTCGCTAATGTTTCCGGTTTGCCTATATCAATCAGATGCAACTTTTCTGTCAAGTAACCACTATAGTTTACTTGCCGGCAAGTGGCAAGATAAAAATCCATAATAGAGAATTTACCCTCCCAACAGGGAGAAGTCATCCATTGAAAAATGGCGGGCGAAAGTACATGGATACCACTGAATGCATATTCCCGATAAAGAGAAGGATCATACTGAAAACCTTCCGGTTTCACTTGTTCCGTGTCCTTGTTTATCCATCCGCAAAGTCTCTTATCTGTATCAAAAAGAAGATAGCGGGAGGTTTTACGTTGGCTGGCCAGTAAAGTGGCAACAGCACCGCTTCGTAAATGGTAGTCATATAATTCTTTCAGATTCACGTCTGAAAGAATATCGACATTGTGTATCAGGAAAGGCTCATCGGAGTTTTCAAAGAAAGAACGGGCTTTCTTAATTCCCCCACCGGTGTCGAGCAACAGGTCGCGTTCGTCGGAAATATGTATGATGAGTCCAAAATTCTCATTGGCTTTCAGGAAGTCAAGTATCTGTTCGCCAAAATGGTGGATGTTAATCACTATTTCTGTGAATCCGGCAGCTTTCAGTTTTAAGATCACATGTTCCAACATCGGATGTCCGGCTATGGGAACCAAAGCCTTCGGCATGGTATCGGTGAGCGGCTTCAGCCGGCTACCCAAACCGGCAGCAAATATCATTGCTTTCATTCTTTCGGTTACTTTCTTCTTTAATATTTACTCTTCTTAGATTGTTGCCTCAAACGTATGCTCTATGTTCTGTTCCCGATGCACCAGTTCGACTTTCACACCAAACTTCTGATTCAGGTGCTCTGCCAGGTGCTGGGCTGAATAAACAGAACGATGCTGTCCGCCGGTGCAACCGAAGCAGACGGACAAATTGCTGAATCCGCGTTCCATATAACGTTGCACGGAGGCATCCACCAAAGCATAGACATGATCGAGGAAACGGAGTATTTCTCCATCTTCTTCCAAGAAAGTGATTACAGGTTCATCCAGTCCGGTGAAAGGTTTGTAACGCTCATACTTGCCGGGATTATTCACGGCACGGCAGTCGAATACATAACCTCCTCCATTGCCGGTAGAGTCATCAGGAATTCCTTTCTTATAGGCAAAACTCATTACTTTGACGGTTAACTGCCGCTTTTTCAGATCGTCCGTAAATTGTTTCAGTCCGGTAAGCTCTCGCAAAACGTTACAGAGATACGGATATTCCGGATATTCTTCTTTCAACAATTCACGCAGGTTTTCGATGGCATAAGGAACACTTTGGATAAAATGCGGTTTCTTTTCAAAGTAACCACGGAAACCGTAGGCTCCCAGCACTTGCAGCGTACGGAAAAGGACAAAGTGACGAAGCTGGCTATAAAAATAGGATTCGTCAATCGGTTGGTATTTGCGAAGAGCTTCCATATACTCTTGCAGCAGTTCTTTACGAAGACTATCGGGATATTTCGCTTTCGCTTGCCACAGGAAAGAGGCTATGTCATAATAGAACGGGCCTTTGCGTCCACCCTGAAAGTCGATAAACCACGGTTCCCCATCTTTTATCATCACATTACGGCTCTGAAAATCACGATACATGAAAGTAGCGGAAGAACTGCGGAGCAAGACATCACTCATTTTCTGGAAATCATCTTCCAGTTTGTCTTCCTGAAACTCCATACCGGTAGCTTTCAGGAAGCAATATTTGAAGTAATTCAAATCCCACAGAATGGAGCGTTGGTTGAACTCCGGTTGAGGATAACAACGGGAAAAATCAAATCCATCCGCCCCGGCAAATTGAATAGCAGGAAGCAGACGAATCGTCTTGCGAAGCAACTCTTTTTCCTCTTCTGAAAAGACACTGGTAGCACGTCCTTTCTCTATGGCATGGAACAACAGAGTATCGCCCAAATCTTCCTGCAAATAATAGGTTTTATCTTCCGAGGCAATGCGCACTTCGGGAACAGGCAGTCCACATTTGCGGAAGTGTCCTGCCATATAAAGAAATGCTTCATTTTCATCAATAGAAGCCCCGTAGACTCCAATCAATGTTTCTATACCCGCCAACCGAAAATAACGGCGGTTGGAACCGGAAGACGGTAATTCTGTTATGTTTTCAGCGGGAACGCCCGTATATGACTGATAAAGTTTCTGTAGTTCTTCGGTAATCATAGTCGTATATTTTCGAGCAAAGATAAGCATAAAAACCAAAAAATAAGAGAGGGGATTTAACTAATATTCATCCGAATACACTATCTTTGTTTCAGTTTAACTGACCTGATCTCATGAGAACAAAAACCTTTTTACTACTATGCATTGCATTTATCACACTGTTTATCGGCGGTTCCCCTCTTCAAGCCGGTCATTATTACTATAAGCAAATCTCACTAAAAGACGGACTGCCTTCTACCGTACGATGCATCTTAACGGATGAACAAGGTTTTGTATGGATTGGAACCCGCTCCGGACTGGGACGATATGACGGACATGAACTTAAAAAGTATGTCCATCAGTCAAACAACCCTCATTCCATTCCTCACAATTTAATCTACCAGCTGATAGAAGATGTACAAAACAATATATGGATTCTGACAGATAAGGGAGTGGCACGTTATCAGCGGCAAAGCGATGACTTTCTTATACCGACTGATGAAACAGGAAATAATATCATCGCCTATTCCGTCTGCCTGACTGATGATGGAGTGTTATTCGGTTCGAAAAATAAAATCTTTTTCTATAATTATCAGGATGCCACTTTCCGCCTCCTGCAAACGTTTGACCTAGAGCCCAATTATAATGTGACTCTGCTAAGTCTATGGGATAAACGAACATTACTTTGTTGTAGTCGCTGGCAAGGACTACTCCTGCTCGACCTGAATACCGGAAAATGCCGCCGTCCTCCTTTCGATTGCGGAAAGGAAATAATGAACGTACTCATAGACTCACAAAAAAGAATCTGGGTAGCCCCTTACAACGGAGGGCTGAACTGCCTGACACATGACGGTAAACTACTGGCTACATATACTACCCACAACTCTTCTCTAAGTAACAATGTTGTACTAAGTCTCGCCGAACGGGAAGGAGAAATCTGGATTGGAACAGACGGAGGAGGCATTAATATTCTCGACCCGGAAACCGGACATTTTTCTCTGCTGGAACATGTGCCCGGAAGTGACAACTATTCACTTCCCGCCAACTCTATCTTATGCCTATACAACGACTACAACAACAATATATGGGCAGGCAGCATCCGCAACGGACTAATCAGCATCCGGGAAGTTTCTATGAAAACATATAAAGATGTGTTGCCCGGCAACGACCGCGGATTAAGCAACTCCACCGTTTTGAGCCTTTTTCAGGAATCCGAAAACCGGATCTGGATAGGTACGGACGGAGGAGGCATAAACAGCTTTAACCCGTTTACGGAGAAATTCGCCCATTACCCTTCGACTTGGGAAGACAAAGTAGCCTCTATCTGTCCGTTTACTCCCGGTAAATTATTAATTTCCCTTTTCTCGCAGGGAGTATTCATTTTCAATCCGGCAACAGGAGAAAAACATCCCTTCACCATTGTAGATAATGAAACGAACACCCGTCTCTGTAACCGGGGAAAAGCCGTGAATTTACTACAAAACACGCCTCACAGCATATTATTCCTGGGAGATCATGTTTATAAATACAATCTGAAAGAACAGACTTTCAATATTGCTACCGAGCAGGAAGGGCAAGATATCATCGGTACCCTTTTACCTATTGGCAATTATCAGGATTATACTTATATAAACGATACAAAACACATCTACGAACTGGATAACCGTACAAACCGGTTGAAAGCATT
>OGOC01001810.1_pt1 | contig 15743 bp, 15 predicted proteins | sample 1552561 | NCBI WGS metagenome assembly OGOC01 (sample SAMEA2580148, study PRJEB22360) | human gut metagenome | biome: human gut; feature: human-associated habitat; material: faeces | place: Denmark | collected 2008/2010
TAATCTCCTTAACACCTGTGACAAATACCTGAGAGATTGTTTTCATCATTGACCAGCCATGATCAATGCCGATTACTTCTAACTTGTTATTCATATGTTTTGCACATCCTTTCTTCTTAAACAGCCACTTGAACATCTTAACCCCCTACTTTCCTATCAGCTTTCGCATACAAGGAAAACAATAACCATTCCCCTGATAATATGGACATCCGACACATTCCGTCGGAAGTTTCTGTTCTTTTTTCTTAGATGGTTTACAACATGTTCCATTGGCACATCTGTTGTTATGTCCCCAGAAGAATCTACAATGCATACAATCTTTTAATTCTCTTTCAAGCTTTTCTTCTGGAGATACAAACCTGCGTTTCTTATGCTTATCTCTTTTTTCAACTGTTCCCACCAGAGCTCTCCTCCCTTCCAAGGAGTGATTGCTCTCTTATCTGTTCCATTGTCCTGTCCGACTCTCCTGCCGTCCTAGCTAACGAATACAATACGATAAGAACAATAATTATTAATGCTATACTAAATCCCATCATCACTTTATCCTCCTTCAAATTAGTTGCCATATAGACAAAATTTGAATTTGGAAGTGATATAGTCTACATGGCTATGCTTAATGCTAAGCATGTAGGTACACGCCAGTCTTATAGACTCCTATATCGCCCCGTGTACAAAGAGGTGTTCTCACCTCCGGGAGTTACAGACGAGCCACAAAATGTGTTTCACGACGCCCTTCTGAATTATCAGAAGCACTATCTCCTCTTTTAGCCTTTTGAGGATAAGGACGAACTTCTCGCCCTCTGTGGTTAATTATCCTTACGCAATATGCCGATTCCTTTTACCAGATTTCCATCCAGCTTCTCGCCCTTCATCTTTCGATCCATCAGACTACTAATATGATAGCTGTAACTTTCATCCTCCAGGTACATGCCCCGTAATTTTACTACCTACAGAAATTCTGTAGTGCAAACTACTTTGCAAATCTGTAACTGATTATTCAATTGTTATGTCCAATCTCTCTTGGACAATTGATATTCTACAATGCACTTTAATTTTACGGAAGTGACACCACTGGTGTATTTTTACGAATTTTCACCAGTTTTTGGTGTATTTGTCATTTCCTTTAATTTGTTCCATGTATGCTTAGGCAGTTCTCTTGCCGGCTCTCTGAATCGTTCAAGATATTTTTCAAATAATTCCGTATTGATTAATGCTGAATTACCGACTTTATAGACTGCTCCTGCCTCTCTCGCAATTACTATGATTCTAGATTTACTTATCCCATAAATAATCGCTCCTTCCTCTGCATTGACAAATTTTTTCATAAAATCCTTTGTATCTGAATAGCACTTATATGAGTAACTCATTCATCAGTCTCCTTTCACATTTGGCAATGGATGTTTCATTTCTGTTGGCGGTTCTCTGAATTGCTCCATATAATCATCAAAAATTTCCAAATTTATTAATATAGTATTTCCCTTAGCTGTTCCAATCTTATATACAGCACCCGCTGCTCTAGCCATTTCAATAAATCTATGATGCCCTATGCTATATGTCATTGAAGCTTCCCCAATTCTTACAAACTTCTTTTCTACGATTTTGTTTGAACTAGGCACTCTTGCAAAATGTTTCATAAATTTCATCAACCTTTCCTTATGTACTAATATAATCTTTGCAAGCTGATATCTTGCTCCAGCAGCCAACGCTATATCCATTGCCTCATCTTGTGTTACATCTAATAAAGCCATTACCTCATCAATACGAATAAATCTTGGTTTTACAGTTTCTTTTCTATAGGCACAAACTGAACCACTCAATGTATTTACCATAACATCACCTACTTATAAAACTCAGAATCTGTAATATGAAAAGTTTCAAGATACTTATCCAATATTTCTGTATTAACAAGTACAAGCTGACCAATTTTATAACAAGCCTTGGCATCCTTAGCCACTTCTTGAAATTTTGTCATTCCCCCGTCTTCCGTCGTAGTACTATGAAAATTCCGACGTTTTCAAATTTCCTCATACGTTTCAAATCGCACTTATATCCCCAAAAGCTTGATTTTATCGGAAAATTTTATGTCCTTACAGGGCATTTTTTTATTGAAATTTTTTTGATATGTTGTATAACAATAGTACTGCATAGTACTCTGCTAGGAGGGGCATATGGCATACTATTTACGACAGGATAAAAAGAAAAAAGGGACTTATCTGCAGATGTATCAAAGTTACTGGGACAAAGAAAAGAAGCAGCCTCGTTCCAGAAATATTGAAAGCTTTGGATACGTCTCAGATCTCATTTCTGATGAGATCCCTGACCCGGTTTCTTATTATCAGAAATATGTAGCGAATAAGAACAGAGAACATGCGGATTCTGTTGCTGATGAAACACGCCCCAGAGCATTCACTGTCCAGCTTGAAAAAAATATCGGATACTTTCTTGTTTCCTCTCTTCTTTCGGAACTGAACGTGAGAGAAACAATCGACATCCTTGCATCACAAAAAAGATTCCAGTTTGACCTTTATGACATGATCGTACAACTGATCTATGCACGGATCCTTTATCCCTGCTCAAAATCCAAAACAGCATCCACCGTCTTCCCATATCTTTATCATGGTGTTCCTATTTCTGAAGATCAGATTTATGATGGCTGTGCTTTTATCGGAGAATCCTATAAAAAATATATCGAACTGTTCAACCATTATTATGAAGAGCATTACAAACGTGACTTCAGCAGTGTTTTCTTTGACTGCACAAACTACTACTTCGAAATTGACCTTCCGAAGGAAGATAAGCAAAAAGGACCTTCCAAGGAGAACAGGCATGAACCGATCATTGGCCAGGCCCTGCTTCTGGATGCAGACCTGGTTCCTCTTGCCATGCAGATGTATCCCGGAAACGAGTCAGAGAAACCATATATCCGGAAAATCATACAGGAGATGAAAGAACGTTATAAAGTTGCCGGAAAACCGTGCAGGTCGCAGATAAAGGATTAAACTGTGCCAGGAACATTTATGCTGCTGTCGTAGAAGCCCAAGACGGATACATTTTTTCAAAATCTGTCCATGGGAAGGGACTGAGCGAAAAAGAAAAGCAGTGGCTGCTTCTTGAGAATGATGCGAATGTCTATACGGATTACCGTGATAAAAGCGGAAAGCTCCTGTTCCGCCTGAAATCCTGTGTGGATACTTTTTCTTATAAATTCAAGGAAATAGATCCTGAAACCGGTGAGGAAAAAGAGACCTCTTTCTGCGTAAAAGAAAAACGCATCGTTTCCTATAACCCTTCCCTTGCCCAGAAACAAAAAGCTGAGATCATGAAAATGGTGGACAAGGCCGCCAACTATACTACTTACAAAAAAATGGCACGGGAGGATCTGGGGGATTCTGTTAAATATATCCAGGTCACGAATACAGATCAAAATGGAAAAAGCCGAAAGCCGGTAATTGAAATCAACCAGGCAAAGATTGACGAGGATCTGAAATACGCAGGATACAATCTCCTGGTGACATCTGAACTGGATATGGAACCACTGCAGGTATACCACACATATCACAACCTCTGGAAAATAGAAGAGTCCTTCCGTATCACCAAATCATATCTGGATGCACGGCCTGTTTATGTGCAAAAAAAAGAAACAATCTATGGACATTTTTTAATCTGCTACCTTAGTTTGTTTCTTTTAAGGATTGTGGAAATCAAATGTTTCAAAAACGAGATCAATTCCTATGATCTGGTAAATTTTATGCGTGACTTCAAGGTTGTTGACAAAGGCGCTGGAACCTATATCAATATTTCCCAGAACCAAAGCGTTAATGAAAAGATCAAAAAATTAACTGGTTTAACCAATCTCGATGCACTGTATCTGACAGAAAAAGAGATTGAAAATATCTTTGAGTTCACCATGCTTATTGATGACTGAGTACTAGGTTTTGAGAGAAACGACGGAAGTCAGGTATTATATATAACATTCGGAACAATATCAATTGTGATTTTGATATTGTTCCGAATATTTCTGTGGTCTGATTCTATATCATAATTAATTTTTTCAAATCATCTGAAAAAAACTCTTTCTCTGTTTGAAACAAATCTTTCTTTATTTCATAAAATAATTTGTTATATGTACACTCTCCGTCACGTTTCTGCAAAATAAACATAATTTTCTGTGGTCTTGTACAATAATCAGTAATAGAATTATTCAATAATGTAGTGGGAACCGCTGTTTTCGTTTTATCCACAATTTGCATTCCCTTTTTCCTTATCCTTGAGTCATACCCAATTACCCCATTTGCATTCCCTGTAGCCATTTCAAAATCATTATCCTTTGTCACCAGATTCTTCGCACCTATCTTATAGCACTTACTATTTCGCAAATCTAACATTTGCTCCATGATAGCCACTTTTGCATACATAGTATTTGAATCTCTTCGTGGAGTACAATCTTCCCTTTTTATTATTTGTTTCTCGCATGCTTTATAAAACTCGACTGCATTCAATGTTTCACTTTTTATTCCTGCCAAATGCATAAAATTATTTTTCCCAAACCTTACTTCATAAAAGTCATATGCATCTGACTTTTTCTCTCTAAATATGAATAGCAAAGTAGTATCTGCATACTCTGAATACAATGTTGCACTTTTACACAATATCGTTAATAACTCTGTAGAAGTCAGTATTCTTATATTCTTTGATTTATACTTCATAATTCTCCTTAACGAAAAAAGAGAAACCTTTTTATCAAAGGTTTCTCAACAAATCAAAACTTCTAAAAAACTGGTTTCGTTATGGTGCTTTGCCACCAAATCACAAGCTTTTCACTCGCTCGGCCTGATTATCCTCTATGCTTAAGAGTAATTGCAAAGTTTTTACGTTGCCAGTGCAACGGAAGCAAACACCTTATGCTTCGTGTCCTGTCTCCAGGAAGAGATTTCTCTCTTGGTATTTTTATTATACTCAGAATTTTTGAAATTATCAACTTGTTTTTATATTTTTTATTGAAATTTTTATATATTTGTAAGCACACCCCTTTTGCAGACATAGCATAAAGAAAATTCACTTATAGAAAAGTATTTTTTCTACAGTCTGAAGAGTGCCTTGAACGCTTATTCGGTAAAGCTTATCTTCTAGAAGAAAGGGACAGTGTATCATTGATACCCGAAATAGTCTCCGTTTATCCGAAATTTGTAGATTGAGAAACGAATCTCCTCGTATGGTTGCCATGCATTGCTGGAACATATAGGCAAGCCTGAAACTATACTTATAAACATAGAATCCCATTTCTAACGTTTTATGTATGGTACTTGCAGTTACTCTTCCAATATTTAATGTGTTATCAAATTTAAGTTGGCTCACTCTCCGTGGAGGTAACTATAAAAGTTCATGCACATGGTACTCAACAATCGGAATATACCTCTTTAAAGTCTACTGCATTCCAAACAACCGTTTCAGATCGCAGCAAAACCTATAGCGGACTCTAAAATATAGAAAGTGTCAAGGCTCGAATTGGTGTATCGCATTGAAACTGTCCTGGTATTATGTCAATGGAAACCACATCCTATCTAGGATGGAAATCTCAGAATATAACTGTGGACGGCATCTCATAAGATGCTACCCAATCATTATAGTAGTCAAAATTATATACCTTTATCTGATAATATGACCATGACCATAAATCCGCTCATTATCCTCAAGATCTGTAGTAATCTTCAAATAATATGAATGGCCAATATTATTAATAAAAAACTCCACACCGCCTTCGTTGTAATCATATATTCCTGTGTAATAATCAACAAGTTCATCCGTTGTCGCATCATATAACTGAACATAATAATATCTGGAATTATCTATAATAACATAGTTATCTGCTTGTACCAGTTCTGCTACAGTACAAACCACAATACTTTCACCATCCGCTTCAAAAGTAGGTGTTATCACTTCTTGCGCGAAACCATCTAATAGGAACGAATAATCGCTATATGAGGAACAAATACTATTTGTAGTCCATTGCGCAAATTCCGTTTCCGCTAAAGAGCCTTCGTCATGTGTCTCTACTTGCATTTGATCTGATGAACTATAATAAATTGTAATTCCAAATCTAGAATACATGGAGATTTCATCTTGCATAGTACCGACATATTGCTCCGTATATTGGGGTAAATATTCTTCAACTAAAACATTCTCTACGCTATAGTACTGTGTCTCGCCCCGCTTCATTCCAAATTCATTTTCATCTTTATCATTATAGGAACTCAATTTATCGACATATTGGCTTGCAGTTTCTTTATTCTCATATATCATATATCCCTTCATACTATATAAACTGCCATCACTATTAAATATATAATGTACAACAGTCAACGGATATTCTCCATTACTCGTTGGTAGCATATCATCTCTGGAATAACACATTTCATTTCCATTTACCGCAACTCCATTAACAATAATCCAATCAGGGATTTCAATAGTATCTACGCTTTCTGCATATTCCGATGAATTGTCCTCTACAGAAGACTCTTGCTCTTCTTTTGCATTATATTCATTATCTAAATTAGCTAAATCTAAATCTTCATAATCAGTATCACTAATGTTCTCCATAGTTGATACATCTTGAGCAACCGCAGTCGAAGAGTTGTTTCCTTCAATAGAAAATATTCGTATTACGCCAATTAAACCAATCAGAACCACAACCGTAATACCACCTATTGTTTTCTTAGAAAAACTAACGCCTGAATTATTCTTTGCAGCCGTTGCCTGAACATTCGTAATACCAATTTCCTCTTTGTCATTTAAAACCATATCGCTAATTTCTTTTTCCTGCATGGATAAAGTAGTTTCTTTTCGAATATGAATCTGTTCATCACATTCTTCAGTCTTGGTTCCACACTCAGTACAAAAATATGTATATTGACTCACAAACTTTCCACACTTTGGGCATTTTCTCATCTTTTCCATTGGTATATCCTCATTTTTCAATCCAATTATAGCTTGGCAAATTCCTCCAGTATTTTCTCTGAAATCGCATCTCTCTCCCTGTAGATCTCCCTAAACCGCTCATATTCAACAAACATCTTGTGAAGGATTTCCAAAGCATTAGATTTCTGCTTTTGAATTTTAAGTACAATATTTTTCTTCTTAAAACTATTAGAGATAAGAATCCCCGCTCCCACTATAGCGCCGATACCGGAACCAGCCAACAGGAACAGACTCAGAAAAGGAGCCGCTATGCCGCACGCAACAGCAGCACCAAAAGCTATATAGGCCCCCAAATTTTTAACGGTTGCCAGTTCTGCATGTTGTTGATCCTGGTAAAAGGATTCTACTTTGCCATTCTCCGCAGCCTCCTGGGTAAAATTCACATCCGTATTGTAATCAAGAATCTGCACGGGACGAACATCTTTATACATCGAGCGATACTTTTTGAAATATAAATCCGCTGCTTTTTCCTGTAAAGTCTTTACAAGAGTAAACATGTTCAAGCGCATCTGACCATTAACATCATCATTACCAAAATCATATATCCAGCCGATAATACTTGAAATAATGTTTAACTCAGACTCTCTTCTCAATAATTCTGCATCAAACTGTTCTTTCGCCTGCTCCACATCACCACTTAATCGAATCACAAGTTCATTGTACTCGATTTCATTGTAGGTCTCGATTTCAACATCGTTCGGTTTAGCCAATAACTCGTTCAGATATTCCTTCAAATAGGTATTTCTTTCTGATACCGGAACATTCTTTATTTTCATGATAAATTCAAGAATATTATAGTTGTTATTAGCATAATTAGCCATTCTGTTCATACTGTCATAATCCTTACAATATTTTGCAAGAGTTGGTAGATCGTATGACTCAGGCTTAAGTAACGATGTCATTTTTGAACAGAGTAATCCAACAACATCCTCTTCGCTATAACCTTCTTTTTGTGCACACTCTACAATTAATCTATGAATGTAGTCCGAAATCAATCGAGCGGTCTCGTCATCTACAGTATCTGAAAGAGTCTTACTAATTAACGAAAACAGCATAAGAAATGTGTTTTCATCACTACCCTTAAGTTCGCATTTTTGATACTCTAAAAACCATTTTACTGCAGCACTATCCCGCCTCATTCTCATATTGAATATCATGTAGAACATACAGGAATTCTTCCTGTCTAATTTTACAGCTTCGGCAACAGCTCTATCTGCCAGTGGTTTATCATCATTTTTCCAGGCCATAACACTTAGCAATGCTGGTGTAAGCCAAAAATCCGGTGTTTTCAAATGCTGTCTTTCAATTGACTTATAAATAACGGCATCGCTGACCATATTCAAATCGAGGTTGTCCATCATCCCTTGGACAATCTTTCTGACTGTTCGAAAGTTGTTAAAATCATAATACTTTTTATTATTAAGTGTACGTATTTTTTTATTTGCCAGCTCTACATTCTTATAGCGAATATAAAGTCTGTCGATTTGTCCCTGAAGTTCATAGGCGTCTAACGCCCGATTTATAGAACTGTCAATAGTTCCATTAGCATTATCCAGAGAGTTTCTTATATGCTGATTATAATCAGTCAAATTTCTTTCTGCTTGATTTACACTATTAACAGTAGAGTCAATCTCTGATCTTAAAGCCCTATTTTCTCGTTCGATATCTCTCAGTTCAGACTCCAGTCTGCTCACTTCAGCTCTTAATTCATAATTACCCAATTTATTCGCCTTCCCTTCTAAACTGATACATTAATTGCTCGTTCTTTTCCCCATTCTTCTATTTCTGAAACAAGTTCACTGTTAATAATTGAAATTGGGATAACAGCTTCAATTGCTTTAACTAGCAATTGAGTATCCATTGTATTTTTCCCTTGAATAAGCATTTGCTGTGCCACTTCCTTAATGGCAGTTTCAATATCCGCATAGGAATAACCATCTGTCATATCAACCAGCTTTTCAAGCAACTCATTAGATGGTAAGCATCTTAATGATCCCGTTATGTATTGCTCAAGTGCGCTTCTTCTTTCCCGTGCATTCGGAAGTCCGGCATAAAACACCTCTGAAAAACGTCCTTTTCTATATAACTCATACGGCAAAGCATTGACATTGTTTGCAGTTGCCACCATAAATACCTTACTTGATGACTCCTGAATCCAAAAAAGAAATTCTCCCAATACTCTTTTCCCCGTTTCATTTCCGGTGTCTGTTGTGGAAAGCACCTTTTCGATTTCATCTATCCAAAGTACACAAGGAGATATATTTTCAATGAATTGAAGTGCTTCTCTCATCTTCTTTTCACTTTCTCCTACCCACTTATCAAAGACGGAACCTATATCAAATCGAAAAAGTGGAAGCTCCCATTCCTGTGCAACTAACTTTGCAGTTAATGATTTTCCACATCCGGGCACTCCGACAAGCAAAATCCCCTTCGGTGCACTAAGTTCATACTCAGCCAACTGTTCCTCAGGCAAAAAGAAAATTCTCTTTTTTTCATCAAGCCACTTTTTCAGCCTGTCCATCCCCGATACTTTATATGTTCTGTTTATATTAATGTGCTGAACTGCCCCTACCTTGGGATATAAACGTTCCTTTTGTGATGCGAACTTATAAATCTTGTCTCTTCGCAATCCCTGATTTCCTATAATTTCCGAAGACAGCATATTTTCTATCTGAATTTCAGAAAAGCCTCTTAGCAACGTAGCAGCATGTATAATGTCCTGTTCCTGCCAATCGATTGTAAATCTTCCAGAATACCTTTTAACAAATTGGTATATTTGACAAATCCGTTCATTACTATCCGGCAAATCCAACGAAATAACCATTCCAAAAGATGAAATTCGACTCCATGTCTGATCAGAAGTTATTAAAACAACAACTCCGTTATTTTCTTTTGCCATATACAATATATTCATCAATTCACGTGAATATGCATTGTCGTCCGAAATTCTGCGCACATCTCCTAATACAATGTTCAAATTTCTCTGCTTCTTCAGCTTTTTCAGGAAATATTCTAGCGGCTCATCCTCCGTATCTATACTATCTCCCTTTGCACCGAGACATCTAACTTGTTTTGCATCCGTATAATAAAGAATACTGATTTGACTCTCATTCGAAATTTCATTCAGCATTCTTTCAATGCGCTCTCTCTCATCCGAATGAATAATAACAAGCGGGGTACGTGCATATATGTAATTGATTAATTCTTTTTTTGCCTCGGCAAAATTGGACATATTTAACACCTCTGATACATACTTTTTATGTTTTGCAATTTCTTTTTGCAAATATATACATAGTCTTGTATGAATACACTATTATCCGCATATTCTATCTTCTTTAGATACTTCATAAATGCCTCTATGAACAAACCTATGTTTTTTTTAATTTCATCGGACATCTTACTTTTTACAGACTCCGGGTACTCCGGAATCTGTAAAAAGAACATACAGTTTATATAATGTCTTCTTAATTTGGAAAATGCTGTTTCCGCAATTTCCAAATCCATCTCATCCAAGCATAATGTCATTTGTTTTTGAAAGAAACGAACGGATTCTCTAATCATATATTCCTCAAGCTTCGCCAGTTGGTTATATATCATCGTATCATAAGAAGCACCAACAGAACGTGGATATACCACTTTTAGTTCATTTAATTCATCACATGTTAATCCTTTTGTCATTACGCCGGAAATCAAAGAAACCCAATCCGCATATGAAATGCATTTCACATTATCCATAGCTTATTTCAAAAAACTAAAAGGAGGCTCAAGACTCCAGTTCGGAAGTTTTTTGTTCATTTCCTTAAGTCTCTCATCTGAAACATCATATGTATCCCCCTCATTTGAGCTAAAATTTTCCTTAATTCTCTGCTCAAGCATCTCTCCTAAATCTAAGTTCATTTCGTTATCCATATTGTTTCTCCTTTCAATCACATCTTATAAATATTCTATTTTACTTAATAAAACATCTTTCTTCTCACTTGAATCTGTATAGAATTGCCTGTAATCCGCAAGTTCTTCCATACTCTGATTCAATAATTGAAGAGAAGCATTTACTCGTGCCGGATAATCCTTATTTGCCTTTATAACTCTAAATACCAGAAAACCAAGCGCTACAGCAGTGGCCGCCAGTGAATATGGTGTAACAAAAGCTAATCCGATGGATAAAACAAGCACAATTATTGCCGCTATATTTGACGTATTAACATACATAAGCTGAAATTTATTATTATTATAATACTGTTTCATATTTTCAGCCTGATCATTTTGATCCTGTCCGTTCGATACTGAACTCCAGGTATCTATTGTCAACGGATAATCTAACGGTTGCGTTTCCTGTAGCATCAATGCCCAATTCTGAATAGCTGATACAAACCATTCCTTAGTATTCTGCAAGCCGAATTTCTTTACCTGAACATTGGTCTGATCGGCATCATCATAAACAGCCCATTTTACCATCTGCTTACCAATATTAAAACTCTCTTCCTGGACCGCCTGATATTCTTGATACTGCTGTTCTGCCGCTTCTACAACACCATTGTTCTGAATAATAAAATTAAAGTATTGCTGCTGATTCTTTAATTCCAATTCCTCCTGATCATAATTTGAGATCAAAGTCATAAGAATCGCGTCAACACGGCTCTTATAATTTGCTTCCGTCTGCTCTTCAAGATCAACATCCATTGCCTCAATCTCGGAAATTAGTTTTTCATATTTTGAAACATTCGCATAAGATTGCTTTATTTCTTCATAATTACTACAGGTTTCTGACAAGGTTCTGTAATCACATTGTTTCGAAGCAGGTAACAACTGAATATACTTTTGATATGAAGCAGTTAATTCCTCGGCAATTTCCTGATGAGCATTCAATTCAGAAATCCACCCCTTGATAACATTGTTAACGTCATGCTCAAGTTCTTTGTCTGTTCCAAACAGTCCATTCAGGTATGCCTGTAATAATACCGCTGACTCTTGTTGAACTTTAGTTGGATCAACTGTTTTTAAGTACTCAAAGAACCACTTCTTAGCCACATCATTTCTACCAAATCGCAAATTAAACAAGCAAAAAAACAATGATGCCTTTACCGGGTCTCTTCTGAAGCACTCTGATAATGCATTATTTGCAACCTCTTTATAGTCATTAATCCATGCTGTAATAGCCATCAATGCATAGGAGAGCCAATATCTGGAGCTTGTAATCCATAATTCTTCTGATAATTCCTGAATGGATTCATTTCTGACAAGATTAATATCAAAATCTTTAACAACACCCATAACCGTTTTTCGAACAGCCTCATGATCCCCAAACTGTTCTTTCAGGATCTGGTCGATTCTTAATATATTCTCGTGTGCTAACTGTTTCTCTTCATTTTGAACCATGTTCTCTTTGAATCGACTAACGCTGTCATATATTTTATCCGTAGTTGCTTTAATACTTGCCGTAGACGTATTTACAGAATCTATTTTTACATCTACTTTTGCTTTAAATGAGCCAATAGTTTCATTCAAATTATTGACCGCATTATAAGATGAAGTTGCCATGCTCTATCTTCTCCTTTGCTACATTTCCATATTTTCAAATACACCTACAAGGTCAGCATTCTTTTCATCTGCCGCTTTATACAATGTTCTCCAACTTTTTAATTCATCTATAGCTTTCTTCAACAATGTATAACCCTTTTCACGCTTTAATCTTAGGATAAGCTGCATATCAGAAATTCTACGCCAGAGCAAAAATCCACTGATCACTCCCAGCAAAATTCCTATTACCAAAGCAATTTTGTTAAATTTGATTATTGTAATTCCTAAGGTCACTAAAGAAGCAATAGCCATTCCGATAAAGATAAGCACATATTTATCTTTTAAAGTATCCCAGACTCTGTTTTTATTATAATGTTTTTGAAGTTCAGCCTGTGCACCAGCAAATGAATTTTCATCACACTCGCCTTGCCAACCATCAATTTCAATTCTGATTTTTTCTTTTTCTCTCTTTCGATAGTTATCCGCATATGTCTGAAAACCCTTGGCAATCCATTTTTTCAGATACAATATAGCAAATTTCTTTACCGTTATATCAACTCTGCCGTTATCTTCCTCAAACGCCCATGAAAACAGCAGATCTTCTAATTTTCTTGTATCAGAATCTGGTGGGAACTCATTATTAAAAAACTGCTGTGCCATTCCCAAATCGCCCTTAGCTTTAAGAATCATTTCATTATAGCGTTTGTTCTTAAGAACCCCTAACTCTTCTTTATCATATGCATTTATCAAGTCATATAATATATTTTCAATTCTCTGAAACAGATCAGACTCTATCTGTGTATTATCTTCCACAATTTTTCTAAAATGAATTGCTAATTCTTCATTCTTCTCGGCGGAAGATAAAAGTTTTTTTAATTCTTCATAATCCTGGGAATGCCTTCTTAATGTTTCAAATTCATTTTTTGTAACGTATATATATGAACTTGAAAAAGATACTGTTTTTTCTGTAACCCTATTCCCATAGTTTGGATGCATACTCTCCATCTGCACAAGCATATTGGTAAAGCATTCGTGCACAAGATGATTGAATTCTTTATCAACTCCAAAAACACCTGATAAATATGCTTGAAGCAAATACTGCCATTCCTCACCAAGGTTCTCCATATCTACCCTGTCTAAATAGGAGAGATACCACTTTTTTGCTGCATCTACACGTGTAAAGCGCAAATTAATAAGTAAAAAGAACAATGATGTACTAAAGTAATCCATGGTTAAAGCCTTTGATAGAGCCCTCTTTGCAGCTTCTTCTTCATCACTCGCCCAGAGCATAACCGCCATTATTGCATATGCAAGCCAATAGTCACTATTTTTGAGATATGCCTCTTCTACCTTTTTTCTCATGGTCTGGTCTGAACAAATATGAGCGTCTAATCCTATCACATATCCCAAGGTTATTCTTCTAAGTTCGTTAAAGAACTTAAATCTTGTATAATACTCATCTGTAAATTGTGTAACATTTTTTGATGCCGTACTCAAATTTTTAAAAGTAAAATATGATTTTGTAAGATCATCAATTAATGCAAACAGTTCGCTTGTACTGATATCTGCTTCCTGAATACGCCCCTTTACATAGTCCATAGATTTGTTAACTTCAATATCCATGGCTGCAGCATTTTCCGTGACTATTTGCACATTGTCTATTAATACTGCCAATTCATTCTGAAGATTTTGATTCTCTATAACAGCTCTTTCAATCTGATCCTGAAGTCTTCTAATTTCTGTAAGTAGTCGTTCCGCTTCCTCTCGTTCAGCTCTTGCTTCTTCTTCCGTCATGCAGATTCCCTCCTATACACTTAATTCCTTATAAAATAATCTGTATTCTTGTGGTGTAATGGCATATAAATTATTTAAATATGCTTTATAGGTAGCCATATCAAGCATATTTCCATAAATAACACTAGCTCTTGCCGTATCAAACAAAGTGTCCATCACTCTAAAGTAATCCTCCGTTCCTTTCTTGATCGTCTCATCGTTAAGAGAATAAAGTTTATCAAACATTTGGGTAGAAAAATCATTTACAGTGCAATCATATAATTTAACCAAATCTCCATTTGCAATATCAACCAAAATCCATCTTGTTGGACGATTATACCTATTTTCATCTATGTTTTTTTTATTATATGTATATCCAAAATAAGCAATGTACATTTTACTACCTTCACAGCGTAGAACCGGATTAGAGATTCCATTAGGTATTTTCATATCACCATATATATATTTTCTAGCTTTTTTATTGATTTCATTTATAGTCTGCATCATCATTCTCCTTTCCTATGAAAAATCCAATCAAATATCGTTGGCTTCTTACTCTCCGCTATGTCTGCATTATTCTCTGGAAATGAATGTATATCTTCTAAACCGTCCTCCAAACTAATTTGTTCACCTTCATTCTTACGAGACAATACTATACAGGTAGGATCAATTACTCTATGTTCATCCGTTCCAAAGCACATATCATTATACTTATCCAACGATACATAACTTTCGCCAGCTCCTGAATCAATAATATCGAATCCTTTGATTTCTCCATCTTCCATGCGTTCTACGCCAGTGACTGTAATCCAATGATTCGAATAAGAATCTCCCTGTCTTGCACCAATTTCATTTGTATAACTTCTCGGTTGATCCCATAACGTATCAGCATCCACAGCAACATTAATAACATCACCATTCTCAAGTCTTTCAGCTACCTGATTTGCATCAAGTACATTATTATACTCGAATAATTCTGTTTCAAATTTGTCTCCTAGCTGTTCATTCATTTTGTTATACAGCTCCATAAACTGTTCTGTTGTTGTCCCCCCACAGCAATCCAATGCCCCATGAGTTTCGCATAGATTATTATCAATTGCAACTGAAAGAACCTTATTTTCTGTCAGTTCATTTGTACCCAATAATTGATTAATAGCATTTGCCTGAGATGTCGGACCACATGTTCCTTGATATCCAAACTCATTAACTCCTTGTTCATAGTAGCTTCCTGTTTCATAAAACGCAGGCCTGTATTCCAATACCGATTGTTCAAAATCATCAAATTCTCTCAACGTAACATCTGGGCTAATCTCTTGTAAGCCTTCAATAACTTGCCCGGAAGGTTCTATTCCGTTCGCCACTTGTAAATCTCTGTTTAACGCTTGCCACTCCGGATCTTTCGAATATGTTCCATAATCATCCAATCCATAATTATGAGCATTCATATATTCGCTCATATTATTTAGTGCTTCATGCGG
>OGOC01001817.1_pt1 | contig 15687 bp, 15 predicted proteins | sample 1552561 | NCBI WGS metagenome assembly OGOC01 (sample SAMEA2580148, study PRJEB22360) | human gut metagenome | biome: human gut; feature: human-associated habitat; material: faeces | place: Denmark | collected 2008/2010
AATGCAGTAGTGGGAGAAGCAAGAATCCCCCTGCTTTAGCTGTGGGGAGTGTCAAACAGGTCTGCGCTATGAGGGTGGACGAATGGTGGATATGTACCGTACTCTGGACAGTATCCCGGTTCTTGCAAAAGCAGGCGGTATTCTGGTGATGACCGATGAGATCCGTGGAACAGAGGCGGAAAAGAATCCGGAAAGCCTGAATATCCGGGTATTCCCGGGTGCTGACGGAAGCTTCAGATTGTATGAGGATGACAACGAAACCTGTGCTTACGAAAATGGTGCCTGTGTATTTACGGAAATGGATTATAAGGAAAAGGATCAGGGAGTGTTTACCATTCATCCCGCACAGGGAAAAACAGAGTTGATCCCGGCAAAGAGAGCTTATACCGTGGAGTTCTGTAATTTTGCGAAAACAGGAACAGATACTGTGAAGGTTCTGGTTAACGGAGCAGAGACTGAGGCTGCTGTAAAATATGAAGAGAAGCTTCAGAAGATCTGTGTGGAAGTGGAAGCAGACACAGCGGCAGAGGTGCAGATCATTCTTGCAGGAGAGGTAGCGGATAATCGTATAGAGAAACGTATCTTCGATTTCCTGAACCAGGCAGAGATCGGTTTTGTACTGAAGGACAGATTATATCAGCTGATCACAGCCGGAAAGAAGCTGCCGGTTCTTTTATCTGAGCTTCAGTCTATGGAGCTGGACAAGGATCTTTATGGAGCACTGATGGAGATCCTGACTGCGTAAAACATGAATAAAATCGCGTTTCCAAACCATACTATCATTATTATCAAAAGAAAGGATGATCATAATGATATTAAAGGAAAAAGAACGCACAGTGATCCAGGATCTTCAGACACAGGAAAAAAGCTGCATTGAAAAATACGGAAAATACGCACAGCAGGCCAGGGATCCGGAGCTTAAAAGCTTATTTCAGACTCTTCAGAAAAAAGAGCAGGGGCATTACGATTCCCTGAGCCAGGTGCTTTCCGGTACAGTTCCACAGGTAAACTGTAATGACAGTGACGGCCGTGATTACCAGCCAAAGGCTGCTTACACATCGGTGATGTCCTCAGAGGATAAGGAACACGATGCTTTTCTTGCAACAGACTGTATCGGAACAGAAAAGCTGATTTCCGGAGAATACAACTCGGATGTTTTTGCTTTTGAAGACAGTGGTGTGAGGAAGCTTCTGGCAGATATCCAGGTGGAAGAGCAGAATCATGCGGAGATGCTTTACAAATATAAGACTGTGAACGGAATGTTCTGATATATAAAAAAGAGGGAGGATTTCAGTAATGGAATTCTTCCTTTTTTTATTATATAATCAGGAGAACAGCAGGGAGAAATACTTTCCTGCAAAGAGAGGAGAAATAAATATGAAGGGAACCAGCTGCGAATACTGTGCAAACTATACATATGATGAAGAGTGTGACGAATATTATTGTGATGTCAATCTGGATGAGGATGAATATTATCGTTTTGTGAGCAGTGATTACAAGGAATGTCCGTATTATCGTTCCGGAGATGAATATAAGGTGGTACGTCATCAGATGTGATACAGAGTAACGGAAAAAACAGAGCAGAAAATAATATGATAAGACAAATGCAGGTTTTCCACGAAAAGGAATGAGAGTTTTGTGGAAAATCTGCATTTTGATGTTTTGATATGTGCAAAAGGCTTCAAATTTGTAAAAATTAGCGTGTTTACATTTGAAAAAAATATCTTTATAATAAAAATATTGGTCTGACAGGTGGAACCTTTATACCATCCAGACGATGATAATGCTACAGGATTTTGTCTGAGACAAAATTTCGGGTAAGCGTCTGACAGACTTATAATAGATTTTTTGATTTGACGGAGGATGTGACAGATTGGATATTATAAAGAAATTCGGGGATATGGTGGGAGAGAAATCCATCAGGGATCCGGAAAAAGCACGAAAACTTCTTCTCACTGGATACTGGCTTCAGGAAAAACGTCTGCAGCTTTTTCCTGACAGGAAGCTTCCGGCTTCGGGACAGTATGTAGCCCGTGTAGTCATGCAGAATATTATCAAAGCTCTTGCAAAACCGGACGATACCGCTCTGGTGAGCATTTTTGTACCGGGAGAGCTTCTGACAGCAGCAGGGATCACTCCGTATTCCGTGGAGGCAATGTCCTGCTTCATCGCCGGAACCAGATGTGAGCAGGCATTTCTGGCACAGACGGAATCAGAGGGCTTTCCGGAAACTATGTGCTCCTATCACAGAGTTTTTCTGGGAGCGTCCATGACAGGATTGGTACCGAAGCCCAAATGTACCATCTACACAAACCTTGCCTGCGATGGAAACATGATGACGTTTCCTTATCTGAAACAGAAATATCAGATCCCGGGCTTTTATATTGACGTACCCTATGAAAAAAATCAGGATTCCATCAGCTATGTTGCAGATCAGCTCCGTGAGCTGAAGAAATTCCTGGAGGATGTAGGCGGGAAAAAAATCTCCGAGCAGTCGGTACAGCGTGCAGTTGCCAACAGCAATGAAGCGGCCTCCTATTACAGCAGCCAGCTTGCCCTCAGAAAGGATCACGATCCGGTGACTTCCCTGACAAATGAGCTGTATGCGATCTTTATGTGCCATCTTCTGGCGGGCTCAGAGGAATCCCTGAAATACACAAAAATGCTTCTTGAGGATGTGAAGAAGGCACCAAAGGGGGAAGGGCTTCATATTTTGTGGATGCATATGATGCCGTTTTTGCAGGAGCCGGTAAAGGATGTATTTAATTACAGCCAGAACGTGCATATCCGTGCCTGTGATTTTGTTGCAGACGGTTTTCAGCGGATGCAGGCCTCGGATCCTTATGAGGCCCTTGCGGAAAAAATGGTCAACTGCATTTACAACGGAAGTGTGAAGCAGAGGATCCGGCGTGCCCAGGAGCTGGCGAACCTTACAGAGGCAGACGGCGGGATCCTTTTTGCGCATTGGGGCTGCAAGGGAACCATCGGAGCTTCCAGCCTGATCAAAAATTCTCTGGAAAATGCAGGACTTCCAACCATGGTCCTGGACGGTGACGGCTGTAACCCGGCCAATTCCAGTGACGGTCAGGTATCCACACGACTTCAGGCATATCTGGAAATGCTGTCAGAAGGTAAGGAGGAAAAACGGTCATGATACATTACGTCTGTAAATATACACCGCTGGAGCTGTTTAAGGGCTTTGGCGAGGAATGTGCGGTTCTTGAGGAAATGCCGGAGAATTTTGAGCTTTCGGACCAGATCGCCCATGCTAATCTCTGCGGCTTCGGAAAATCTGTGATCCAGGCAGTGCTGGAGGGAAAGGTAGAGCAGCTTGTTCTTGTTAACTGCTGTGATTCCATGCGCCGTGTGTACGACATTGTGGAAAGTACCGGTAAATGTAAATTTCTGTACATGCTGGACATGCCTCATGAGGATAACGACTGTGAAAAGGTGAAGCTTGCCCAGGGCATCCACCGTCTGAAGAAAGCTTATGAGAAATTTTCGGGGAAAACCTTCGACAGAAGTGGATTTCTGAATGCTTTTTCCCATGAGCCTGTGGATAACCAGCCGTATATCGGTGTTTTGGGTGTCCGTGTCAGCGGCATCCTGGAAAAAATGATCCGGGATAATATCCGCATGGATGTGGAAAACCTGACATGTACAGGTGGAAGACGTCTTGCAGTGATCCGTGAGGAGCTGGAAAAAATGGAAGACGATGCCATGTTCCTGGCTTATGCGGATGCACTTCTTTCCCAGATGCCCTGCTTCCGTATGAACAACAGCACCCGAAGAAACCGGCTGTATCTGGATCCGAACCTGAAGGGAATCATTTATCATACTATTAAATTCTGCGACTATTACGGATTTGAGTATGCAAGCATCAAGCGTGATATCAAGGTTCCGCTTCTGAAGATCGAGACAGATTTTACAAGCCAGAGTGCAGGACAGCTCCTTACCAGAGTGCAGGCTTTTGTGGAGACCCTGGAAGGCTCTGAGGATATGGACCCATCAAAAGGAATCAGCGAGGAGATAAGGAAAAAAATGGAATCAGGAGTTTATTATGTGGCAGGGATCGACAGCGGTTCCACAAGTACGGATGTTGTGATCCTGGATAAAGACGGAAAAATTAAATCGACCATGATCATTCCCACAGGCGGCGGCGCTATGATGAGTGCAGAGAAGAGCCTGGAGATGGCCGTGGAAAAAGCAGGGATCAGGAAAGAAGATATCGTGCGTATCGTTACTACCGGATATGGACGTGCCTATATTGACAGTGGTGATGACAGTATCACAGAGATTACCTGTCACGCAAAGGGAGCCCATTATCTGAATCCGAATGTGCGTACAGTTATCGACATCGGCGGTCAGGATATCAAGGCGATCAGCATTGACGAGAACGGTGCGGTAAAAAATTTCCTGATGAACGATAAATGTGCAGCAGGAACCGGACGATTCCTGGAAATGATGGCCCGTACTCTTGGACTTTCCCTGGAGGAGATGAGTACCCGTGGCCTGGAGTGGAAAGAGAACGTAGTGATCTCAAGCATGTGTACTGTATTTGCAGAGTCCGAGGTAGTTTCCCTAGTTGCCCAGAATAAGGACGTGGCAGATATCATCCATGGTCTGAATGTATCTGTTGCTTCCAAGGTAGGAGCTCTTGCAGCCCGCCTTGGCAAAAAGAATCCGGGGGAATACATGATGACCGGTGGTGTTGCCAGAAATAAAGGTATCATCCAGGCACTGGAGGAGAAGCTGGGGGCGAAGCTTTATATCTGTGATGAGGCACAGCTTTGTGGTGCGCTTGGTGCGGCACTGTTTGCTTATGAGAAGTGTAATGCGGCACGGTGATCAGATCAGACAAGTTGCCTGCGCAGTGAATGCAGAGTGTGAATATCCTTTTGGTCAGGGGCGGCGTGCCCACTCACTGGGCGAACAGCCACAGTTCTTTCGGAAGTACCGGCTGAAGTGGGAGAGATTTGAAAATCCGCACAGCAGAGCCACCTGTTGAACAGGCAGAGCTTCGTTGGTGAGCAGATTTTTGGCTTTTTCCAGACGGAGCAGATTCAGGTCAGCATGAGGGGTGCTGTCAAAAAAATTCCGGTAACAGGAATAAAACTGACTTTTTTCGAGATTAGCCATGGCGCAGAGCTTTTCTGTTGTCCATGGCTTTTCGTAATTTGTAAGCATTTCCAGACGGATTTTTTGGAACAGGCTGCAGAGCTCCGAGTCTGCAGACTTGCCTGTATCTGTACTGCGGAGTTCCCGTGAGGCTGTGATCATCAGCTGGCAGAGCAGGGCATACTCGTAGTCCCGGGAAAAAACTTCTCTGTTCAGATATTCATGCTGCAGCTTCTGGATACAGTGATCGATCTCCTGGCAGTCACTGGGGTAAAAAATTTCGTTGCAGGGAAGTCCGAACCGTTTTGCCAGGTTTTCTCCGCAGGAAAAATGGACATAACTGTTCCGAAATTTTCGCACAGCCTGATAATGCTGGGGATTTCCCGGAATATAAAAGATGCAGGCATTATCCCGGGTGACAGTAAGCTGACCGCCCAGATAAACCTTCATTGGTGTTTTAAATAAAAGAAAAAGAAAATCTCCGCTTCCCTCCGGTCGGAAAATCCTGTCGTAATCGGAGTTGGAACGGTTGTATTCGCAGAAATTTAAGGTGAAATCCATGAAAATGCTGCGCTCCTTTCATTACGTAGATCAGACAATCCGACTGTGGCATTGTAAAGAACTTTCTGTCTGGAAGTATAAAGTAAAGTGACAGAGGGACGTCCGTCTGGTAAGACTGTCTTTACGATAAATCTTACCGGAAAAAAAGTCAACTATTTCGGAAGATAATCACTGGTATGGATAGAACAGGATGGTAAAATGAAACATAGAAACGGTTGATTTCCGATCTGTCTGAGAGTGTGTGAGCGAACAGAGGCGTAAGAGCCTGTATATGGCGGAATCGGAAACAGAGTCCAATGCAGTGGCAGGCAGAAAATAATAATTTACAGGAGGATTTTTACAATGAAAAAAGCGCAGATCATCGTGGACAAATATTTCCTCACCGGAAAAACAGACAAAAGGATCTATGGTTCCTTTATAGAACATCTCGGACGTGCGGTTTATGAGGGGATTTATCAGGAAGGCAGCCCCCTTTCTGATGAGCAGGGATTTCGGAAGGATACTCTGGAACTGGTAAGGGAGCTTCAGGTACCGATCGTTCGTTATCCGGGCGGAAATTTTGTATCCGGATTCCGTTGGGAGGATAGTGTCGGGCCGAAAACTCAGCGTCCGTCCAGACCGGAGCTGGCCTGGGGTGTCATCGAGACAAACCAGTTTGGACTCAATGAGTTTGTGGACTGGTCCAGAAAAGCCGGCAGCGATGTGATGATGGCAGTAAACCTGGGAACAAGAGGACCGGAGGATGCGAAAAATCTTTTGGAATACTGTAACTTTAAGGGTGGTACCTATTACAGTGATCTCCGTAAGGCTCACGGCTATGAACAGCCGCATGATATCAAATTATGGTGTCTCGGAAACGAGATGGACGGTCCATGGCAGATGGGACATAAAACTGCGGCAGAGTACGGAAGAGTTGCAGCAGAGACTGCCCGCCTGATGAAATTTATGGATCCGGAGGTTGAGACTGTTGCATGCGGAAGCTCCAGTCTGGAAATGCCTACCTTTGGCTCCTGGGAGTATACGGTTCTTGACGAGGCTTACGATCAGGTGGATTATCTTTCCCTGCATCAGTACTATGGAAATGCATCGGGAGACACTGCCGATTTTCTGGCAAGCTCCAAGGGTATGGATGATTTTATCTCAGGAGTGGTTTCCATCTGCGATGCTGTAAAAGCAAAGAAGCATGGAAAAAAACAGATCAATCTTTCCTTCGACGAATGGAACGTATGGTACCACAGCAATGAACAGGATAAAAAGCTGGAAAAATGGGTACAGGCGCCCCATCAGCTGGAGGATGTTTATAACTTTGAGGATGCACTTCTTGTGGGAAGTATGTTGATCACACTTCTCCGTCATGCAGATCGCGTAAAGATCGCCTGCATGGCACAGCTGGTAAATGTTATTGCGCCGATCATGACATCCGATACAGGCGCATGGCGTCAGACGATCTTTTATCCGTATATGTTGACAAGTGTGTTTGGAAGAGGAACCGTCCTTAATACACAGGTTCTCACACCGGTATACGAGAGCAAAACTTATGGCGAAGCGCCATATCTGGATTCTGTGTGTGTCTGGGATGAGGAAAAGGATACGCTGACGATCTTTGCAGTGAATAAGAGTCTGGATGAGGATATGGAAGTTTCCTGTGACTTGAGACAGTTTGAGGGATATAAGATCGTAGAGCATATCGTGCTGAATAACGATAATCTTCAGGCAGTCAATACAGAGACGCAGCCCGAGAATGTAGTTCCTGTAAAAGCCAGTGCAGAATGCTCAAAGCTGGACGGCGGAAAACTGGAAGCAGTTTTTGCAAAACACAGCTGGAATATGATCCGTCTTGCAAGATAAACGTGGGTGAAGTATAGTAAAAGCAGTTACAGAAAATGTAAATCATGCTACATTATGGGAGGTTTTTATGTACACACCTGCAAAGGAACGATACGAAACTATGGAGTACAACCGCTGCGGTGAAAGCGGTCTGATGCTTCCGAAGGTGTCTCTTGGATTATGGCATAATTTCGGAGATACTTCTGATTATGAAAACATGAAGCAGCTGTGCTTTACAGCTTTTGACAATGGTATCACACAGTTTGACCTTGCCAATAATTACGGACCTGCCTATGGAAGTGCGGAACGGAATTTCGGCAAGATCCTGAAAGAAGAACTGATGCCATACCGTGATGAGCTGATCATCACAACAAAGGCAGGCTATGATATGTGGGAGGGCCCTTATGGAAACTGGGGCAGCCGCAAGTATCTTCTGGCGAGCCTTGACCAGAGCCTGAAGCGCATGGGTCTGGAATATGTGGATATTTTTTACCATCACAGAATGGACCCGGAGACTCCGCTTGAGGAGACTATGGGGGCGCTGGCAACAGCGGTTCAGCAGGGCAAGGCCCTTTATGTTGGACTTTCCAATTATGATGGAAAAACCTTAAGCCAGGCGGCAGCGATCCTGAAGGATCTGAAATGTCCCTTTGTGATCAACCAGAACCGGTATTCCATTTTTGACCGGACGATTGAACAGAACGGCTTGAAAAAGACGGCGAACCAGATGGGAAAAGGAATCATTGCATTTAGTCCGCTGGCACAGGGGCTTCTGACAGATAAATATCTGCACGGAATACCGTCAGACAGCCGGATTGCTGTGGATGGAAGGTTTCTACATGCCGATGCATTGACGAAAGAAAAGCTTGCGCAGATCGAGGCTCTGAACAAGATGGCAGGTGAGAGAGGACAGTCTCTTGCACAGATGGCACTGAGCTGGATCCTGAAAGATGAGGATGTGACCAGTGTGCTGATCGGAGCGTCCAGACCGGAGCAGATCATTCAGAATGTGGAGATTGTGCAGAATACGAAGTTCACCCGGGAAGAACTGAAAAAGATCGATCAGATCAGCAGGGGCAATCTGTAAGTGAAACCTGTGCGAAGAAATTATTTGCAAAGGACGCAAAGGAAATATTGAATAAATGATTGACAGGAAGCAGCCATTGTGTTATTATAGTCCATGGTTGCTTCAGCAATCAACAATTTCATATAGGGGATTGGTCAAATGGTATGATAGGGGTCTCCAAAACCTTTGGTGGGAGTTCGATTCTCTCATCCCCTGCTATTAATAAGTGTCGAAGATTCTTGTATTTCAGGGGTTTTCGGCATTTTTTATTTTTGTCATTCCTTGTAGGTAACCAAAAAAGTAATCGCCCGAACTGTAATATCATCGTCCAGGTGATTACTTTTCAATCCTTTAATGCTTTGCATCTCTCTGCATTATAGCATCAGAGATTTTTTCCCATCTGATACGCCTCTTCTACATACGGACTTCTTTTCGTCATGTCCGGGCTTCCGCAGCCGTATCCCAGCACCATTCCCTGATCTTTAAATCCACAATAACGTACCAACGTCTTATAATGAGCTTCCAGAGCTTCAAACGTCCAGTTATCCGCATTCCATGCCACAGTAAGAAGTGCGGATTTCATATGTTTTCCATGGAGACTACTGTTATATGCACAAAATCTGTCCACAACGATCTTAAGCTGTGCGGACATTCCATAATAGTACAGCGGAGTTGCAAACACCACCATATCCGCTCCCAGGATTGCCTCCCGGATCTGCTGATTATCATCCTTCTGAACACATGGACCTTCATAACCACATGCAACACATCCGATACATGGATGAATATTCATCTTCGCAAGGTCAAACCGTTCCACTTTATGTCCAGCCTCCACAGCTCCCTTTGCAAAACTTTCCGCCAGGATGCTGGTAGATCCTTTTTTATTGGGACTTCCCTGCAAAATTATAATCTTCATAAATTCCACGTTCCTTTGACTCTTGTTTATTTTTCTGACAGATCAAGACTTCCTACCCAGTTCTGGATCTGATCCGGATCCGCATGTTCTTTGCAGACACGGCTTTCCGGATCATTATAATCCAGGTCTTCTGTAGTATATGCCTCTGCCGGCTGCAGCTCAAACAATTCTCCGTCGGCTGCATCTGCAATTGTTTCAGCTGCTGCTTTCGTATTTCCGGTTGCTGAGTAATATGCAACCAGAACCTTCGATGATTTTTCTGTGTTTTCGTTATCCTGCAAAGCCTCTTCTTCATTTTCTGTTACGTCTGATTCCGCTGTTGCTGCATGATCCTGGTTCTGGCTTCCGCACCCGGCAGTCATTGTCAGTGCAAATAAGACTCCAGCCATTACAATTGCTTTTTTCATAAACAATGCCCTCCTGTTTTGCAAAGCAGACATTCCCATTCTGCTCTGCCCAATTCAGTTCTTCTTATTTCCCGGAAAATCTTTTTTACACATTTATTTTAGCTTTCACACAGGATTCTGTCTAATACCTATTTTCGCTTGTAAATCATGCCTGCAAAGCATAGTTTATTTTTATCAATACCTGTTCTTTATTCCATATCCGTCTTTTCCGAAATCAGCGCCTTCATTTCTTCATATTGCTGTTTTCCCACCAGGAGCTTGTTCCCCTGTTTTTCGATCAGTCCCTGTTCAGAAAGCCTCTTTACTGCGCGGTTTATGCTTTTCAGACACATTCCTGTCTTATCTGCCAGGCTTTTCTGTCCTTCTTTTACACAGAGCACTCCTTTTTTCTGATATTGCTCATAGTGATTGACTAGCAGCAGGCACAAGCGATCCGTCCCGTTCATCAAAAGAAAGATACGCTCATTTCTTGCCTGTTCCAGCAGATATTCTCCCATCTGCTGGCTTTCATATTTCAATGCCTTTATGTCTGAATACATCCATTTCTCAAACATTGGCCTTGAAATTTTCACCGCAATACTGTCTGTCACCGTTCGAAGTGAGGTCTTATAGACATCCAGATCCATAATAAATTCCATTCCGCCAAACGCATACATTTTTCGAAACTGCATAAAATCATAGCTGATCCCAAGTACCCGGTAATCTGTAGCCACGATCAGTCCTTCTATAATAAAATAAATCGTATCTGCCGGATTATTCTCTCGGATAAATGTTGTCCCTTTTTTCATTTTTTCCACAACAAATGCATCAATAAGCCAGTCAGGAGCAGTTCGAAAATATGTTTCAAACTGCTCCCTTCTTTCCTGGCCTACTTCTTTTAAAAAGGGACATTTCTGATATAAATACCGTTCTCCCATATTCATTTCTCTGCCAGTATATTATTTTTTTATTTCAGCTTCTCCAGGATTGATTTCCCGATGGTGCCCTCGGGCATTTTTACCCCGAAGTTCTCTGCAACAGAGGCGCCGATCACAGCAAATGTATCCTGGTCCTCAATAGCTCCCGTCTCTTTCATTTTCTTTGAATATGCAAGAAACGGAACATATTCTCTGGTATGATCCGTTCCTGTATAGGTGGGATCATTTCCGTGATCTGCAGTCAGGATCAAAAGATTATCCTCCCGCATTTCATTCATAAGATTACCAAGTCCTTTATCAAACTTCTCGATCTCATGTCCATATCCTTCCGGATTTCTTCTGTGTCCCCACAGAGCATCGAAATCCACCAGGTTTACAAAACAAAGTCCATGAAAATCTTCTTTGCAGATCTCCACGGTCTGCTGCATGCCGTGTACAGAGCTGTCCGAGTGATAAGTCTTTGTGATTCCCTCGCCACAGAAAATATCGTTGATCTTCCCAACACCGATCACATCAAGGCCTGCATCTTTCAATGCATTGAGCGCTGTTCTTCCTGTGGGCTTCAGTGCATAATCATGGCGGTTGCTGGTTCTTTTAAACTCACCCTTTTTCTTTCCCACATAAGGCCTTGCAATAACTCTTCCAACTCTCCACTCGTCTTTCATGGTCAGTTCTCTGGCAATCTCACAGCAACGATACAGATTTGCAAGATCAAACGTCTCCTCATTTCCGCAGATCTGCATTACAGAATCTGCAGATGTATAGACGATCATGGCGCCTGTATTTATCTCTTCCTCACCGAGTTCTTCTATGATCTCTGTACCGCTGGCACTCTTGTTTCCTATCACACGCTTACCGCATCTTTTCTCCAGCTCCTGGATCAGTTCCTTTGGAAATCCTGTCTCTGTAAAAGTAATAAACGGCTTTTTTGTATTAATTCCCATCATTTCCCAGTGTCCGGTCATGGTATCCTTGCCATTGCTGGTTTCCGCAATCCGCATATAACGCCCCATCGGTTTCTCCACGCCTTCCATCCTGCCGCCTTTATGCAGGTTCAGCATCCCCAGCTTCTGAAGATTTGGAATATCCAGAGTTCCCATCTTATCCAGGATATGTCCAAATGTATCCACACCTTTGTCACCAAATTTTTCGGAATCCGGCATTGCCCCGATTCCAAGTGAATCCAGAACGATCACAAATACTCTCTTATAAGTTTCCATAAGCACATTCCTTTCTGTCAGGCCAGATTAGCCGGTCCAAATCCAAGTGGTAAAAGTTCCTTTAAAGTAAAAATATCATATTTATCTTTGCTGACTGCCAGTATGATCTGAAAGGTTTCCGGATCACAGAATTCCATCATAACCTGTCTGCATACCCCACACGGTGCCGCATATTCTGTAAGAACGCCATCCTTGCCGCCCACAATGCAGATTGCCTGAAATTCCCTCACGCCCTCACTGACCGCTTTGAAAAAAGCAGTTCTCTCTGCACAGTTCGTTGGGGTATAGGCAGCATTTTCTATATTACACCCGGTATAATAGGTACCATTTTTTGCAAGAAGTGCCGCGCCTACATGAAAATGCGAATATGGCACATACGAATAATCCAGCTGTCTGATCGCCAGATCGATCATTTCTTCAATCTGTTTCTTTTCCATGATTTTCCCACCTTTCCCGAATAAAGTGAATGTTTCCATTTCACTGTGTTATAGCTTCATACTCCGCAGTCCAAAATCAGATAATATTTATCCTCTTTAATATCCTGCCCCTTCTTCTTTCTTCACGATCTTCACAATTCTGCTGGTTCCAAGACGGTCTGCTCCAAGAGTAAGGAATTTCTCCGCATCGTCCATGCTTGAAATACCACCTGCCGCTTTGATCTTCACACCTTCTCCTACGTGTTTTGCAAACAGCTGGATATCATCAAAAGTTGCACCTCCTGTAGAAAATCCGGTAGAAGTTTTGATATAATCTGCCCCTGCATTTGTCACAAGCTCACACATTTTAATCTTTTCTTCTTCTGTCAGCAGGCAGGTTTCGATGATCACTTTCAGGATTTTATCCCCGCATGCCTCTTTCAGAGTACGGATCTCCTGTTCAACATCCTGATATTTTTTATCTTTAAGCCATCCGATATTCATCACCATATCAATTTCATCCGCCCCGTTTTCGATGGCGTCTTTTGTTTCAAATTCCTTCGTTTTTGTGGTCATATTTCCATTTGGAAAACCGATCACTGTACAAATTGCCACCTTCCCCTGCACATATTCGCTGGCCTGTTTTACATAGCACGGCGGAATACATACAGAAGCAGTCTGGTATTTGATCCCGTCATCACAGATCTGTCGGATCTCCTCCCAGGTTGCACCCTGCAGAAGCAGGGTGTGATCTACATGTTTTAAAATTTCATTTACATTCATTTTTATTCTCCTTTTTTCTGTGTTTGGTCAATACGGATCAGTTCCCGGATTGCCTGTACTGCAACCTGGATCGCCTTATCGGTATCATGTACCACCGGATTATCCAGCCCCAGTTTCTCTCTTTCCTGATTTGCAAGAACCAGGAAACAGGATCCTGCACGCACCTTTAAATGACTTGCCACTACAAAAAGAGCAGCGGACTCCATCTCTGAAGCAAGGCATCCGAGGCGCTTCCATGCCTCCCATTTATTCATCAGTTCATAGCTGACCGGCTTGGTCTCCGGCTCATGCTGACCGTAGAATGCATCTTTACACTGTACCACACCTGTATGAAATTCACAGCCTTCTTTTTTCGCACCTTCCACAAGTGCATTGATCACTTCCAGATTTGCCACAGCCGGGAATTCGATAGGTGCATACTCTTTACTGGTACCTTCCATACGGATTGCACCTGTCGCAACGATGATATCACCACTCTTTACTTCTGGCTGCATGCCGCCACAGGTTCCGATACGTACAAAAGTATCTGCGCCGCAGCGATAGAGTTCTTCCATTGCGATCGAAGCAGATGGGCCACCGATTCCAGTGGAAGTTACACTTACCTTTACTCCATCCAGCGTTCCGGTATATGTCACAAATTCTCGGTTATCTGCTATAAAAACCGGATCATCAAAATACTGTGCGATTTTTTTGCAGCGTTTCGGATCTCCTGGTAAAATCACGTAACGCCCAACATCTCCTTTGCCGACCTGAATATGATACTGCTTGTTCGCATCTTCAGAGTAATTTTTCATGTTCATCTTCCTTTCTGCTTTTTTATTATACGGAATTGCTTCCACTCTTAATGTGTCAGGTCCTTCACCCACTTATACTTTCGGAAATGGTGCAGCACCCAGGGCAGTTTGCCGACTTCATCGATACAGGACAGGTACAGGCATAATTCATTCCGCTGATCACCGCGGATATGTAGATTCATTCAGAATCCAGGGTGTTCTCCAGATTCGTATACAGAAGCTGTGTACTTTCTGTCAGCTGACTGACACGTTCTTTGTAGATCTGTTCATTCAGGTATCTTTCGAAAAAAACACCTCCACCGGCCGTAAATCCACAGATAATCAGAACACAGATGAAAACCTTCCTGCTCCAGTTCTCTGATCTCTTTTCCAGTAAGTTCCGCTGTGTGGATCGTATCGTACCAGCCGGTTGGCAGAACTGCAACCAGATCTTCGTCTGTAATGTCTCCCTCAAAAAGTCTGCCATTTATGCCCAAAAAGTTCTCCATCAGAAATGACACCTTCCCATCCGACGTAGAAAGCCGAAGTGCCGTGCCCTTTCTGTATCTCCTCGACTGCTTCTTTGTAAGGGCTGTCATCTGCGATTTCGCTGTCCTTCAGAGGACTGACTGAACTGGCATGGTTCCCTTCCAGTGCTTTCTGTCCTTCTTCTGTTGACAGCACTTCCATAAAGTGAAGTGCATCCTCCAGTTTCTGTTCATTTCCCGGATCTTCCAGATGTTTATTAAGCCCGTAATATTTTCTCACGGAAGTAATATACATATTTTCGGTTCCATCCGGTGACAGATACGGTATCAGCCCGTACTGATCTCCGCTTCCATCCTCATTTTGTGTCAGACGGTCCATAGAACCGATCAAAAATGCAGTATTTCCTTCATAAAATTTATTCCTGCACTCATTGATCGCAAAGGCATCGCTGTCACCGTTCAGCAGTCCACAGTCGATCCACTGCTGAAAATATTTCGCACAGTCAGCAAGTCCTGTTTCTGCGTCGGCTTTTCCTGTCTGGAAATCTTCGATCCATTTCTGTCCGCTTTTTGTCGCCAGAAACATGGCACTTGATACGTTACAGAAATACTGGAAACCATATCCAGGAAGACTTAACATGGTTATGCTTGGCTGCACGCCGGCTTCCTCGATCTTCGGTATAAGTTCTTTCAGCTCTTTGAAATTGTGTGGCATTTTCCAGCCGTTTTTTTCGAATAAGGTCTTGTTATAGATGATTCCCTGAATCGAGTAATCGCCCGGAAACAGGTAGTTTGCGCCGTCCACGCTGCATGCATCCAGATTTATTTCATTATAGTTTCCACTGAATTCTTCACCCGAAAGATCGATCAGATATTTTTTCTGTAATTCGCCGTCCCAGGCATATGTCGTTGTATAAATATCCGGCATCTGATCCGCTTCAAGCTGTCTGTAAAAATATCTCGACTGATCCTGTTCCAGATATCCTTCGATCTGAAACTGGATCTCCGGGTATTTCTCATGGACAAAATCGATCAGTTCTCCATAATCCTGTCCGGAATCTATGAGCGTCAGTGGTTCATGTTCTTCTGTATTTAAGCTTTCCTCTGTTGTTTCTGTTTCTTCTTCTGATGCGTTGTTTTTTGTTGTGCATCCGGTCAGTACAGATGCTGTCATAACCACTGACAGCAGCAGACA
>OGOC01001827.1_pt1 | contig 15645 bp, 10 predicted proteins | sample 1552561 | NCBI WGS metagenome assembly OGOC01 (sample SAMEA2580148, study PRJEB22360) | human gut metagenome | biome: human gut; feature: human-associated habitat; material: faeces | place: Denmark | collected 2008/2010
TGTGTTTTATTTTTGGATACCAGCCTGACTTTTTACCGAATCAGTCAATGCCTCTGCCGGATTGTAAAAAATAATAAGCAGCGGATGGAAACCTGCTTGTATCAGGGATGAGCATGTCCGTCATCCTTCATATATGTATCAATATTTTCTTCGGTAAGCACCTGGGAATCCAGAATCTCATCTTCTCCTGTTCCCTCTCCCTCCAGATCCTTCACAATATACCGGATGGTTTCATAACCGATCTGATAACCGGACTGCGCGCCAAGCGCCACAATACGCCCATCCTGAACCGCTTTCAAGGCATCTTCCTGAGCATCTACGGAAACAATAGAAATCTCCCGTCCTTCAGTTGCCTCTGAAAGCCCCAGGGCCGTCACTGCACTTGTGGCCATGATTCCGTTAAGATCCGGATACTTCACCAGGATCTCATCCACATCCTTCTGGGAAACCCGCATATTGCTGTATCCGTTCCGAACCATTTCAATGGTGATCCCAGGCTCTTTTTCCATATATTTTTCAAATCCGGCAACACGCATCCGGTGTCCAGCCTGCTTAAAATCACCGGCGATCACGCCAATCTTTCCTTTATGATCCAGAGCCTTTGCAAGCTGCTCGCCCAGCTCATAGCCTAGTTTTTCATTGTCAATTCCAATATAAGGAATTTCTGAATCCTCTATGGGAGTATCACAGGCATATACAGAAATCCCCTTTTCTCTTGCGAAATTTAAATAATCTTCGCATTCATAGGAATCTATAGGAGAAACTGCCATCGCCTGGATATCGGTTTTCAGAAGATCCCGGATCATATTTTTCTGAACCTCTTCTTCTGTTTCGGAATCCGGGGACAGAATCACCACATCTGCATGATATTTTTCTGCCGCATCTTTCATTCCGTCGCAGACAGACAACCAATATTCACTGCTTTTAGATTTTGTAACAACACCGATCGTTACCTGCTCTTCTTCTGTTTTCTTTGCAGAAGACCCGCATCCGGAAAGGCTGCAAACTCCTATGACTGCCACCAGAATACAGATATACTTTTTTCTCATGAAGAATATGCCTCCTTTTCTTTTGCAGCTATATTTGCCACGGGAAAAAAGACTCCGGAGCCTTTTTCTCCGGTCCGGAGTCTTTTCTTATCTGGCATTTCGGATTTACATGTGCATTTTACCAGAGTTTTCTGTAGATTTCTTTCACTTCTTCTTCGGTTACGTCACGCATGGTATTCTGCGGGCTTCCGCTGTCCATAGCGTCATGTGCCATTTTATCAATTACATTGAAGAATTCTTCTTTGTTGATTCCGAACTGCTCCAGAGTCGGAGTATCCAGTTCATTTACAAGTGCCTCTACTGCTTTCAGGAATTTCTCAGCTGCTTCCTGATCGGAATCGGAGGCATCTGCAACACCGATATCGCGGCCAAGGGCACCAAATCTGTCATATGCTCCAGGAAGCGCAAAGGTAAGGCACTCTTTCAGAAGCATGGCATTGGAAAGTCCGTGTGCTACATGGAACAGTGCTCCGATCGGACGGCTCATTCCGTGGATAATGGTAACAGATGCATTGTTGAATGCGATTCCTGCCTCAAGAGCAGCTACAGACATCTGTACACGGGCTTCTTCGTTCTTTCCGTCTTTGTATGCAACTGGAAGATATTTAAAGATCCTCTTTACTGCAGATACTGCAAAAGTATCAGAAAGTGTCTGTGCTTTTCTGGATGTATAAGCTTCCACACAGTGACAAAGTGCATCAAGGCCTGTTGCTGCTGTGATCTTTGGAGGTGCAGTCATAGTAAACTGCGGGTCGATAATGGCAAGATCCGGCATGAGAACTTTGCCTTTAAGAAGCATCTTGATGTCTTTTTTAGTATCTGTGATGATCGTGAACTGTGTTGCCTCAGATCCCGTTCCTGCTGTAGTAGGGATTGCTGCCATTGGCGGCATCTTTACATCGATCACTTTTCCCATGTAATCGGAAATGCTTCCGCCATTTACTACCAGTGATCCGATAGCTTTCATGGAGTCAATGGGGCTTCCGCCTCCCAAAGCTACCAGGAAGTCACAGTTCTCATCTTTATAGATCTGTAAGCCTTTTTCAATCATGGTATCTGTCGGCTCACCACAGATGTCAGAATAAATGCTGTATGCAATGCCCTGATTTGTCAGCGCCTTCTCAACTTTTGCACAGTTTCCCAGGTCGATCATTACTTTATCGGTTACGATCAGAGCTTTTTTACCAAGGAGTTTCAGTGCGTTTTCCGCCATATCCAGTGCTCCGGAACCGGAAATAATTTCTCCAGGTACAATAAATTCTCTTGCCATTGTCAAAATCTCCCTTCAGTCAGTACAATTTCTTTCATAATAGCAGCAGATTCGCTGCTGTCCGTTTTTTGGGACAGCAACGGTTTCTCCTCGTTCTGCTGCCGGTTATTTACGTGTCAGTATTCGTTTTACCAGATTCCTAGAATTCAGCATCATGAAGCCAGGTATATCTCTCATCCTCGCAACGGTCTGTCTGCAGCCACGGATTTCCATCGATGTGACGGATCATCCAGCATGTGTACATCTGATATCCAGGTGCAACTGCCTGCGGATGAAGCTCTCCTCCGGGAATTGCGGAAAAGCTCTCATCTGTGCTCTTGAATACCTGATCTCCTACAAAGCTTGCTCCGAATCCTTCCGGATGATCGAATTTGAAGAAGTATGTCTCCGGCTGTGGATGTCTGTGTGGCAGATATCCGGACCAGTTTCCTCTGTCGTTGAGAACCTCACCAAGTACCATGTTGGACTCCGGTGAAATGTCATGATCGAAGATGGTGTTTACCCTTCTCTTTGCAACATTTCCGAATTTGCCCACACAGGAATATCCCCACGGAGCATCTTCCGGTTTATAAAGTTTTGCACCGAAATCTTTTTCATTCTTTGTGCACTGAAGAAGGATCTGTGACTCTGCATTTGCCACAACTGTGATCTCTGTTCCTGTGCATCCGTGAACGCACCATGGTCCTTCTGTGAACACATCTTTTCTTGTTGCTGTCGCCTCGTTTCCGTTCCATTTATAAGTAATGTTTCCGGAGAGAAGGAGAACTGCTGTCTCCTCACCCTCTCTTAAAAATGTTCTTGTCTCTCCTGCTTTCATACGGTAAACACGGATGTCCATCATCATGGCCTTGTACTCATTATCGTATGTTGTAAGAATCTTTTCGCCTTTTTCGTCATATTCCGGATAACCAAATACTTTACTCATTTTCTTACCTCCCAGATTAGTACAGTCTTGCCTCTTCACGGCCTTTCATAACTCCCTCGCAGGCCTTTCTTACGCTTTCTTTCTCAGATGTTGTTGCAATTCCTACATCCCACCAGGACTCATATCCATCTGTCATGGTCTTCGGGATAACTTTCAGATCAAAGAGGCATGCAACATCCTGTTTCTTGGCATCTTCCAGAGCGTCAACAAGCTCCTGGATGGTGCGGCAGGTATAGGTCTTCAGACCATAGCCTTCGCCGATCTTTGCATAATCTACAGGGATCAGATCTCCGGTCGGTTTCTTGCCGTCTGTATAACGGAACTCTGTTGCAAGGCTTCCGATTCCGTGGTTCATCTCAAGGTTGTTGATGCAGCCAAATCCGCAGTTATCGAATACCATGATATTGACTTTCTGTCTCTCCTGCATGATAGTCATGATCTCACTGTGAAGCATCTGGAAGCTGGAATCTCCAACTACGCAGTATACTTCATTATCCGGCTCAGCAAATTTCACGCCGAGGGTAGCGGCAACCTCATATCCCATACAGGAATATCCGTACTCTGCATGATATCCGCCACGTTTGTCTGTTCTCCACATACGCTGCATACAGCTTGGAAGAGAACCGCCTGCTGTGATGATGGTTGCATCTTTGTCGATAGTTCTGTTGATCGCTGCAAGTGCTGCTGTCTGTGTGATCTTTCCGTTTGTAAGCTTTACATATTCCGGAATCGTACGAGGATCTCTTGCCTTGATCAGCGGCTCAAAATCATCTCCTGTGTACTCAATGCTTCCAAGGCGCTCCATCTCTTTATCCCATGCAGCTTTTGCTTTCTCGATCTCATCTGTGTATGCGGATTTATATCCTCTTGCACGAAGTTTCTCTGCAAGTGCTTCTACGGTAGCTTTTGCATCACCCACTGCTTTTACTGCATCCATCTTGTATGCGTGGAATCTGCAGTTGTTGATGCTTACGAACTGAACATCCTCGTTCTGGAACAGATGCTTGGAGCTTGTTGTAAAGTCAGACATTCTGGAACCGATAGAGATTACCACGTCTGCGTCTTTACCGATGATATTGGAAGCGTAGGTTCCTGTTACGCCGATACCGCCAAGGCAGTATGGATTGCTGGACTGGCAGGCACTCTTTCCGGCCTGTGTTTCGCCAAACGGGATCTTGAACTCCTCACAGAATTTCTCAACGGTTTCTCCTGCTTCTGAGTAACGAACACCACCACCAACAACGATAAGCGGTTTCTTAGCTCCTGCGATGATCTCTGCTACATCCTCAAGCTCTTCATCTACTGCAACCGGTCTTGTGATTCTGTGTACTCTCTTCTTAAAGAAGTACTCCGGGAAGTCAAAGGACTCACCCTCAACATCCTGGCAAAGCGCGATACAGCATGCACCTGTCTCAGCCGGATCTGTAAGAACTCTCATTGCGTTAATAAGAGCTGTCATAACCATCTCCGGTCTTGTGATTCTGTCCCAGTATTTGCAAACTGGTTTAAATGCATCGTTTGTGCTGATGGCAAGGCTGCTGCTCTGCTCCAGCTGCTGAAGAACCGGATCAGGCTGGCGAGATGCAAAAGTATCTGCCGGGAATACAAGAAGCGGAATATTATTTACAGTTGCTGTTGCACATGCTGTTACCATGTTTGCAGCTCCAGGTCCGATGGAAGATGCACATGCGATAATTTTCTTACGGTTGCTCTGTTTTGCAAAAGCGGTTGCAACGTGGCACATGCCCTGCTCGTTTCTTCCCTGAAGAACCTTTAACTGGCCCGGGTTGGTATCCAGTGCCTCACCAAGTCCTACGGCAATGCCGTGTCCGAAGATTGTGAAAAAGCCTTCTACAAATTTTGTCTCCACTCCGTCCATGGAAACGTACTGATTATCCAGGAATTTTACAATTGCCTGTGCAGTTGTCATTCTTACTGTCTTTGCCATTTTTTCCACTCCTTTTCTTTATACTCTTGCGATCATTTCGCCGAATTTTTCTTTTTCTTCTTTAATGAATGCGTGAACTTCATCCGGTCCTGGAAGGGAGTCGGAGCAGTTGTTACTCTTAACCATCATGGATGCCTCTGCAGAACCGAACTCCAGGCAGTCGATGATCTCCCATCCCTGATACAGTCCATACAGGAATCCGGAGCCGTATCCGTCACCGCCGCCGAAACCTTTTCTTGCCTCAACCGGGAATGGCTTGATGCTGAATTTCTGTCCGTCAACTGTGTATGCTGTGGAGCCTTTCATACCATGTTTGATCACAACGATCTTTGCATTCTTTGACTGCCAGTAAGCTGCACTCTCCTCATCGGTCATGCCTTCTTTGATCAGCTTCTCTGTAAGGTCAAACTCTTCTCTGGAGCCCATGATGATGTCAGCTTCCTTAGCTACGATGGAATAGTAGATGGAAATCTCATCTGCATTCTTCCAGTTGTACTCTCTGTAATCAATATCAAAGATGATCTTTGTATTTACTTTCTTTGCAAGCATAACTGCTTTGATGGCTGCTTCTCTGGACGGGCTCTCTGCAAGAGCTGTTCCGGAAATGAGAATTGCTTTTGCGTTTTTGATGTAGTCCTCATGGATATCATCTACATGAAGCTGCAGGTCTGCGATGCGGTTACGGTACATCAGGATGCTGCTTTCCTTCGGAGAAAGCATCTCGGTAAAGGTAAGTCCCAGTTTCTCTCCGTTTGTGCACTTTGTGATCTGTGAGGTATCGATTCCTCTCTCATTGAAATAATCCACTACATACTCACCAAACTGATCGTCAGAAACCTTTCCGATGAATCCTGCTTTCAGACCATGTTTGGTAACACCTACAGCGATGTTTGCAGGAGATCCTCCTACAAATTTCTCAAACATATGTACCTTCTTCAGGGGTTTGAACTCTTCTTTCACCTGATCGTTGTAAGCAGGGTTGAAATCAATGGCAACTCTTCCAAGGAGTACCAGGTCCATTGGTCTGGATTCATCAAATTCGATATACTTCATGATCTTACCTCCGTTTGTTTGATGGTTTATTTTTTACTTCTTTTTTGTGTGCTTTTTTGTTTTGCGTGCTTTTCTTTTCATCTAGCGTGCTTTCTTGCGTGTTCCTTATGGTGTTAATATAGCACTCTTTTTCAAATTGAGCAAGTACTTCTTTTCATTTTCTTTGTTTTCTGTTATTCTGTACAATTTCTATGGTTTTATTTTGGTGAAAGTGGCTATTGTTACCATGTGCTTTTACGTGCTTTGTATTTCAGCACGCATATAGCACGCTTTTTGAATGTATATTTTTCATAACAAGGAAGATTCTTTCCATAAAAAAAGCCTGCATGTTTCCATCCTGCAGACTTTCTTATTTTTCTGTGTGATCTTTCGCCCACCGGCCTGATCACAGATTATATTTGGTTTTGATCTTGATATCTGTAAAAAGAAATTCCCGTTCCGGTTCCTGCCCTTTGGTCAGGATATCTGCCAGGATCCTTGGCGGTTCATAGCCCTGGACATATCCGTTCTGATCGATGAGGAAATCCACGGAATCATTTTTAAGTGCTTTCTCATTCTTTGGTGTCTGGTCATAGATCACAACATACGGGCGACGGTCCAGCCTGAGCTTATCAAACGCTTTCCCCACACCTGCCTGACCACCAGATACCACCAGGATCCCGCTAATCCCGGAAGTACTCATCATGGCATTCTCGATAATATGTTCCACTTCCGATGCCTCATCGAAACTTCCATGAACTCCGGCAATCTCCAGATGTGGAAATGCCCTCTTGGCTTCCTCCACGAAACCATCCACGCGCTGATTGTCAACATGGTTGCTGAAATATCCGGTAATGATGAGGATCTTTCCGCTTCCTCTTGTCATCATTCCCAAGAGACCCGCTGCGGTACGTCCGCTCTTACGGTTATCCATTCCCACAAAGCAGGCTCTTCTTGTCCCCACAATATCCGAGTTAAAGGTTACCACAGGAATATTTTTCTCTTCGATGAGTGCATTCAGTTTTTCCCGGACAGCCTCACTGTCTACCGGCATCACCGCAAGGCCACGGATCCCTTCCTGTTCCAGTTCTTCAATGGCTTGAAGCTGTTCGTCCTCATCTACGGAAAGGCCTTCTTTCAGGATCAGCTGGATTCCTTTTTCTTTCAGTTCCTGGGCAGCCTTCTCAATGCCACGGTTCACTTCCTGCATAAAAGAAGATCTGGCAAGCTGTGTTACCACTCCGATCTTCAGTCTTTCGTCTTTAGCTGTTCTGGAACGTTTCCGCTCTTTCTGTACGTATCCCATCTCGTCCGCCAGACGACAGATATTCTCTGCCACCTCCGGATTGATCCGTCCCCTGTGATTTAATGCTCTGTCTACGGTTCCTCTGGAAACCCCTGCCCGTTCTGCAATCTGCTGTATCGTTACCGCCATAAATCCTTCTCCTGCTTCTGCCTTACTGTGTCACTGCCAGATTCTCTGTCCGGCAATAATCGCTCTATATACATTTATATAGTTTTTTCGAAAAGGTGTCAATATGTAAGTGCATTATACAAGGCAACCACCTCGATCTTATCCCCGAACAGCCATATGATATGCTTCTTTATAGGAAATTCCTGTTTTTTCACAGAGTTTTTTTACGCTTTCGTATTCCGGATAAAAATATTCCTGTCCGTCAAAAATGCAGACCTTCACTTCTACCTTCCCAAACGGGGTTGTAACCGCTCTTTTCTCTCTTTTCAAAATGGTTCTCCCCATCTCCTGGCGACGGATCCCAATGGTTGTTGTTTCTCTGAAAATGATCTGCTCCATCGCTGAAACCTGTTCTTTTTTACATAGAACGGTAAGCAGCCATGCCGGACGGTTTTTCTTCATAAATACAGGCATGTAATTGGCTTCTCTGGCTCCTGCCTCATACAGACGTTCCATAACATAACCGAGAGTTTCTCCCGTACAGTCATCTATGTTGGATTCCAGTTTCACGATGGTATCTGTTTCTGTGGAAACATCCGCTCCCGAAACATCCCCGGATTCCCGGATCAGCATGGCCCGGAGGATTCCCGGGCATTCGTACTGGCGCTTGCCTGCTCCGATGCCGATCTTTTCCACTGTGAAATCTTCTGGCAGTTTTTCTGATGTAAGGAATGCTGCCACGACAGCCGCTCCGGTAGGGGTTACCAGTTCACCCTGTACCGGTGTGATATGCAGTTTCAGATGATGGGCACTTACAATGTTGCTTACTGCCGGTACCGGTACCGGAAGGATCCCATGCTGGCAGCGGATGGTTCCGCTTCCCTCACAGAGTCTCGGAACGATCACTTCCTCCACATCCAGATCATCCATACAGATTGCAACGGAAAGAATGTCCACAATGGAATCCACCGCTCCTACTTCGTGAAAATGCACCATATCTTCCGGTACATTATGGGCTTTCGCCTCCGCATGGGCCAGAATGGTAAAGATTTTTTTCGCATAGGATCTCGCACGGTCTGTCATATCTGCATGGTCAATGATCTCCATGATCTCATTAAGGCCACGGTGTTCGTGGTGATGGTGACCGTGGTGGGAATGCACCGTTTCTGTATGTACATGATGTTCATGAGAATGGGTGTGCTCATGAGCTTCCAGGGCTTCATGACTATGTTGATGATGATGCTCCTCATGAGCATGACTGTGAGAATGTCCATGGAGATATTCCATATCATGGTCGTAATTCTCATGTTCCTGATCCAGCAGTACATCAAAATCACAGGCATCGATCCCGGATTTTACCACACGGCTGATCTTTATGTCGAAGCCTTTTACCGGAAGGCTTTTAAGAGCTCTCTCCAGTTTTTTCTGATCTGCGCCAAGATCCAGAAGTGCCGCAACTGTCATATCTCCGCTGATCCCGGAGGTACACTCCAGATATAATTTGTTTTTCATCTATTTTCCCTCCGCAAGCCAGTTGATCTGTGTTGCCAGATATCCGGCTCCATATCCGTTGTCAATATTTACTACCGCAATTCCGTTGGCACAGGAATTGATCATTGTCAGAAGCGCTGACAATCCATGAAAGCTGGCGCCATATCCCACAGAAGTAGGTACCGCGATCACCGGACGTTTCACAAGACCACCCATAACACTTGCCAGCGCACCCTCCATTCCTGCTACCGCAACCACACAGTTAGCCTCCTGGATCGTATCCAGCCTGGAAAAGAGTCTGTGCATACCACTGACTCCCACATCATAGATCCTCTCCACATGTGTGCCGAAATACTCTGCTGTCTGGGCAGCTTCCTCCGCAACAGAAATATCTGCTGTTCCGGCTGTACACACTGCCACCTTTCCGATATGCTCCTTCTCTTTTTCAATCTTCAAAATTCCGGAAACCGGATCATAAACCACATCAGGAAGAACCTTTTTTACCAGTTCATACTGATGTTCTGACGCCCTTGTTCCAAAGACTTCTCCATCTTCCTCATAAAGCTTCTGATAGATATTCAAAAGATGTTCGTCTGCTTTTCTCGCACAGTAAACTACCTCCGCAAAACCGGTCCTCGCTTTTCGGGTAGTATCCAGCTTCGCATAATCCATTTCTTCATATCCCTCTTTTTTCAGAAGGTCCTCTGCATGTTCCACAGAGAGCTGGCCGTTCTTTACTTCTTCAAGAATCTGCTGTAATGTCATTTTTTACCTCCCTGTTCTTCCATAGTATAATAACACAATAGCCAGACATTTGCATTATTTCCGCAAATCGTCTGGCTATCGCCATTTTTTCAGGCATCCGCCTGAGCTTTCCTGTTTCTGTTAATCGATCATTCTTTCATACTGTTCAGAAATCTCATCAATATCACCATATGCGATCAGTTTTCCTTTTTCAAGGATCATCGCTTTATTACAGAGGCGCTGTACCTGCTGCAGGGAATGTGAGACAAACAGAACGGTGACACCTTTGTCAAACATACTGAGAACTTTTTTCTCACTCTTTTTCCTGAATTTGGCATCTCCTACGGAAAGTACCTCATCCAGGATCAGGATATCCGGTGACACCAGTGTCGCGATGGAAAATCCAAGTCTCGCTTTCATACCGGAAGAATAGTTCTTGATCGGTACATCAATAAATTCCTTCAGTTCTGAAAATTCAACGATCTCATCAAATTTTTCTTCAATAAACTTCTTGGAATATCCAAGCATTGCTCCGTAAAGATAGATATTCTCACGGCCGGTATACTGTGACTCAAAGCCAGCTCCAAGCTCAAGAAGCGGAACCAGTCTTCCATTTTTGATAACTTTACCTTCTGTAGGTTTAAATACGCCTGCAATTACTTTAAGCAGAGTACTTTTTCCGGCTCCGTTCTTTCCCATGAGGGCGATACGGTCTTTTTCGTTGATTACGAAGGATATGTCACTGAATAAGGTTGTGCCGCCGAATTCTACGGCGAGTCCGTCAATAGAAATCATTATGTCGTTTTTAAAAATAAGGTGCAAAGATAATGCAAATATATTATTTTTTATACCTTTGTCTCGGACAAACAATAATACAGGTTATGGAAATCGATAATCAATCGGTAGATTACCGTCCGCTCATCCTTGTTGCGGAAGACGATGATAGTAACTTTAAGTTGATAAAGGCTATTATAGGGAGAAAGTGTGAGATAATGTGGGCGAAGAACGGTGAGGAGATTGTCTCTTTGTTTCGTGAATACCGTGACAGGGCGGATGCAATACTGATGGATATTAAGATGCCTGTAATGAATGGTTTGGAAGCTACACAAATTATACGCCGGGAAGGCGGAACATTGCCTGTTATCATGCAAACGGCCTATGCTTTCTCTACCGACCGTGAAAATGCCATAAAGAGCGGTGCTTCGGAAGTATTGGTAAAGCCCATTACATTGAGCACCTTGCGCAACTGCTTGAGCAGTTACCTTCCCCGACTGGAATGGTAGGCTTTCCGCAATGAAAAGATAACTGTATCTTAGGGCTTGTTTATATTTTGATTAAAGAATTATATAGCTTGCTATACTCCTCATAAAGACAGAAAACATCCTCACAAAGAATTCTCAAAAGAATGCTGAACAAAAATTAAGCAGGTTCTGAACAAAATTTCTATTCTTCTGTTAATGAAGTCTAACCAAAATTTAACGGAATGAATAGTAAACTGCGCTTTTTGTTAATATCACTGTTTATATTCTTCGTGGCAGCATTACAGGCTTCTGCAGACGGTGATATCCGTGTATCGGGCGTTGTGATGTCGGAAGGAGAACCTTTGCCGGGAGCATCGGTATTGGTGAAAGGTACTCACAACGGAACGGTAACTGACGTTGACGGGAAATATACCCTTACCGTACCGGCGGACGGTACGCTGGTCTTTAGCTTTATCGGACTGAAAACTACAGAACAGAAAGTCAATGGACGCACAGTTGTCAATGCGGAATTGCTTCCGGACAGCGAACAACTGGATGAGGTGATGGTGGTGGCTTATGCCACTGCCAAGAAGTATAGTTTTACGGGAGCGGCTTCCACGGTAAAGGGGAGCGAGATTGCCAAGATGCAGGTGGCCAATGTGTCGCGTGCGCTCGAAGGTACGGTTTCCGGACTTCAGGCAAGTGCACCCAGCGGCCAGCCGGGTACGGATGCTGAAATACGTATTCGCGGTATCGGCTCTATCAATGCGTCGAGCGCCCCGCTTTATGTGGTGGACGGCGTCCCTTTCGACGGTAGTATCAACTCCATTAATCCGGAAGATATAGCTTCGCTGACGGTACTGAAAGATGCCGCTTCGGCTGCTCTCTACGGTTCGCGGGGAGCCAACGGTGTCATTATCATAACTACCAAGCAGGGACATACCGACTCGAAAACCACGGTCAGCATCAATGCCAGCTTCGGTGGTTCCAACCGGGCTATCCGCGATTACGACCGTGTCGGAACCAATCAGTACTTCGAACTCTATTGGGAAGCTTTGCGCAACCAATATGCTCTGAATTCGGATAAATATACTCCGCAGACCGCAGCTGCCCAAGCCTCGAAAGACCTGGTAGGCAAGCTGATGGGCGGCGGTCCTAATCCCTACGGACCCAACTATCCGCAACCTGTAGGTACGGACGGCAAACTGCTTGCCGGCGCTACTCCGCTTTGGAATGTGGACTGGCAGAAGGAAATGGAACAACAGGCATTGCGTACGGAAGTCGGATTGAATGTTTCCGGTGGCGGAAAGAACAACCAGTACTATTTCTCGGCCGGCTATCTGAACGACAAGGGTATTGCCCTTGAGTCCGGCTACCAACGCTTCAACTTGCGTTCCAACATTTCGAGCGAGATAACCCGTTGGTTGCGCGGCGGTGTGAATATGAGCTATGCCCACTCCATACAGAACTATCCGGTTTCGTCCGATGCCAAGACGAGCAATGTCATTAACGCCGGACGTTTAATGCCCGATTTTTATCCTGTGTATGAGATGAATGCCGACGGTACATACAAACTCGACTCGGAAGGAAAGCGGATTTACGACTTCGGTTCCTACCGGCCGTCGGGCGCTACAGCCAACTGGAACCTGCCTGCAACCTTACCCAATGATAAATCCGAGCGTATGCGGGACGAGTTCTCCGGACGTACTTTCCTTGAGGTCACTTTCCTTGAAGGGTTGAAATTCAAGACCAGCTTCAACTTCGACCTGATAGACTACAATACGCTGGATTATACCAATCCCAAAATTGGTCCTGCCGTCAATACGGGCGGCGGAGCAAGCCGCGAATATACCCGTACCTTCTCCTGGACATGGAATAACATCGTGACCTACGATAAGACTTTCGGCGAGCATCACTTCAATATCCTTGCCGGACAAGAGGCTTACTCTTACCGTTACGATGTGTTGCAGGCGGCACGAAGCAACATGGCTGTGCCCGATATGCCGGAACTGGCTGTCGGTTCGCTTGTAACCGCAGGCACGGGCTATCGCATCGATTATTCACTGTTAGGCTATCTTATCAATGCCCAATATGACTACCGGAGCAAGTATTTCTTCTCCGCTTCCTACCGCCGCGACGGTTCCTCGCGTTTCGCACCGGGTACACGCTGGGGCAATTTCTGGTCGTTGGGAGCTTCGTGGCGCATAGACCGCGAAGCGTTCATGCAGAATACCGCCGACTGGCTTTCCGCCCTGACCTTAAAGGCCAGTTATGGCGCGCAGGGCAATGACAACTTAGGTACGTATTATGCCAGCAGCGGACTGTATTCTATCGTTTCACAGGCAGGTGAGAATGCTTTGGTGTCCGACCGTCTTGCAACGCCCGATTTGAAATGGGAGACTAACCTCAACCTCAATGTAGGTATTGACTTTTCATTGTTCGATAACCGTTTCTCCGGTTCGTTCGATTTCTTCCAGCGCCGTTCCAAAGACCTGCTGTATTCCCGTCCGTTGGCAACTTCCCTGGGTTATACTTCTATGGACGAGAATATAGGTGCTTTAAAGAATACGGGTTTTGAGATAGACCTCAAGGGAACGCTTATACACACCCGTGACTTTATGTGGCGTATGGGTGTCAACCTTACGCACTACAAGAACGTGGTGACCGACCTTCCGCTGAAAGACATGCCCGTTACCGGAGTTACCCGCCTGAAGGAAGGGCGTTCGGTCTATGACTTCTATCTGCGCGAATGGGCAGGGGTAGACCCGGACAACGGCGACCCGCTGTGGTATAAGAACGTGAAGGATGAGCAGGGCAATATCACCGGACGCACCACCACCAATGACTATGCTCAGGCTGATTATTACTATGTGGACAAATCTTCACTCCCTAAGGTGTATGGCGGGTTCAACACTGCTTTCTCATACAAGGGTTTTGAGTTATCCGCCATCTTTGCCTACAGCATAGGCGGTTATATCGTAGACCGTGACGTTACGATGCTGTGGAGCAACGGAAGCAATCCGGGACGTGCCTGGTCTACCGAGATACTGAAACGCTGGACGCCGGAAAACCGCTACACGGACATGCCGGCCCTGAAAACAGTGTCCAATAACTGGAACTCCAACTCCACCCGCAATCTGTTCAACAATTCGTATCTGCGGATGAAGAACATCACGTTGTCCTACAACTTCCCGCAGCCGTTGATAAAGAAAATCAGCCTGAACAGCCTGCAACTTTTTGTACAGGCGGACAACCTGCTGACTTTCTCCAAGAATCAGGGACTGGACCCGGAGCAGGGCATCACAGGACTGACCTATTACCGTTATCCTGCCATGCGTTCCATTTCGGGCGGGCTTAATGTTTCATTCTAAATCACTGTTAACAATGAATACTTTCCTTAAAAATACAGCAATCCTCGCAGTGGGATTATTGTCCGTCTTGTTCTCGTGCAGCGGAGACTTTCTCGACAACAAACCTACGGACGCCGTAGATTCGGGTATCGTCCCCGTACCTTCCAATGCCGGACGTATCTTCAACGGTGCATGGTATAATTTGTTTGAGTACAGCAGTACGTATGCCAATATCGGCTATCGCGCCCTGATGTTACAGGACGACATGATGGCGGACGATGTGGTGTCGCGTCCGATGTATGGTTTCAATTCATCCTACCAGTTTAACGATGTGGGGATGCCGGCCAACAACCGTACCGCATTTGCCTGGTATCTGATGTACAAGACTATCGACAATTGCAATACCGCCATTTCCATTACCGCGACCGGTGATGATAATACGGCCGATTTCCGCCATTCCCAGGGGCAAGCCTACGCTTTGCGGGCTTTCTGTTACCTGCATCTGGCTCAGCACTACCAGTTTACTTACCTGAAAGACCCTTCCGCACCGGCTGTTCCTCTTTATACGGAACCTACCGCCTCTACGACAGAGCCCAAAGGGAAGGCTACCCTGGAAGAGATATATACGCAGATATTCAAAGACCTGAATAAGGCTAAGGAGCTTCTTGAAGGGTATGTCCGTCCGGACGACAAATCCAAGTTCAAGCCGGATGTAAGTGTTGTCAACGGATTGCTGGCACGTGCCTGTTTGCTTACCGGACAATGGAATGAAGCCGCCGGGGCTGCACTTGAGGCGGCTGAAGGATATACTTTGATGACGGATGCCAAAACGTATATGGGCTTTAACGACATATCCAATACCGAGTGGATGTGGGGGCATCCCCAATCTGTGAGTCAGTCCGACGCCAGTTATAATTTCTATTATATTGATGTGGTGACTCCCGATGCGTATAACAGTTTTATGGCCGACCCGCATTTTAAGGACATTTTCGAAACGGGGGATATCCGTCTGGAGCTGTTCCAATGGATGCGTGAAGGCTATTTGGGTTATCGCAAGTTCCGCATCCGTGCCGACCAGACCGGTGATATCGTTGTGATGCGTTCCGCCGAGATGTATCTGATAGCTGCGGAAGCACTGGCTCCCGCCGGGGGGGGTGGGGGGAGCGGGAAGTTATATTCCC
>OGOC01001830.1_pt1 | contig 15623 bp, 16 predicted proteins | sample 1552561 | NCBI WGS metagenome assembly OGOC01 (sample SAMEA2580148, study PRJEB22360) | human gut metagenome | biome: human gut; feature: human-associated habitat; material: faeces | place: Denmark | collected 2008/2010
GTGAGCCTTGGGCGGTTCGCGTAGGCGAATCGGCTAAGGCGACACTAGATTAGATCTGTTTTTAATTACATTCTGTCACGCCAGTCATCGCGTGGATCTTTATCGTCGTCATCTGAATCATCATAATAATCGTATTCATACCATATGTAGTTGTTCAATTTTTGTGAGTTACTTTCCATTTTTGATTTTTCAGATTCTAATTCTTGTAATTTTTGCCTGTCATCGTCACGTTCCCCGTCTTTAAGGTGGATGGCGGTTTCAAAATTGTCTTTGGAAAGCAGTTTTGAATCCAATTGGTTATAATATGCCGGAGCCTGGTACAAAATTGTTGTTTTATATTCATCAGCAACATTTTTTGTCAATTCTATATAACCATTTCTTCCTTTTTCATGGTGAAAAATTGAATCCATGTAGAAAATAGAATACATATCTGAAACTTCAAGCAAACTTCTCATTCCTGTGTATTCATACATTTTTTTGTTATGCTCAAGTTTTGATTTTAGCTCGGAAATAAAATAGTTATCATCGTATGCGGCAGCAATTTTGTCATAATTTACGCTCGCATTTTCAATAAGCCATTTTGCAAGGTTTTTGGAGTTTTTTTCTTCCCCGTCGTTAATGATAAGTATCCCTTTAGGCAGTTTGCCGGCAGGAAATCCGGATTGTTCCCTGTTAATTTTGGAAATAAAATCCTTGTTGAGCGTTTCTTTGGCGCTATTTATGCCGATATCTCCGGTTTTTAGCCTTTTTTCGATTACAGAAATATCACTGTCAAGCTTTGCCATCTTATTTTTTGCTTTATCAATATACGTTGTGAGTTCATAGCGTGCCTGATTGGAATAATCATTGAAAAATCCCTGATATTTCTGGCGGCAGGCTTCGTTTATCTCGGTTTCGCTTGCTGTTCTGAAAACTTCGCCGAGATATTTGAGCTCATTTTCAGAAGTTCTGAAAACATTAAAATTTTTCTTGTTGACTTTCCATCCGTCACCAAAAGATGGATTTGCCGGAATACTTTTCGTAAAACTGTCGGCTGTTATTGGATTTGTTTTGTGAAAATCTGCTCTATGCGCGATTTTGTGATTATAATTGTAACCTGAGCCAACCCTTGAAACTTTCATCTCATATCCCTTTCTGTCTAGATTTGACCGGTAAAATAGAATGCTTTTTAAGTATTTTCTTTCCAACAGTGCCTGTTGTCAATAAAATTAAGCAGATTAGCTTAATGTAATTTCATAAAATGTAGTTTGAGAAAAATTTTGAGCGTGATATGATTGAATATGCTTGTTAAAATTAAGACAGAGGAGTCGGGATGTTTGAAAAATACAGAATTGGCGTGGATATTGGCGGAACAAATGTAAAAATTGCGCTTGTTGACAAAAAAGGCGAAATTTCTTTTCCAAAAACCGTTCCCACGCGTGCTGAAATGGGCTACGAATACACGGTTGGCAACATTATTCAGTCAATAAAAGAACTTATTGAAGAAGCAAAAATCGAAAAAAACGCTCTTGAGGGAATTGGGTTCGGATTTCCGGGGCAAATCGACTGTGATAACGGTATCGTAAGGATTTTACCCAACATTCCGGGCTGGATAAATGTTCCCATTGCTGAAATCATGCAAAAAGAGTTCAATGTTCCGGTAAAAGTCGATAATGACGTGCGCTGTGCGGCTCTTGCCGAGCTCAATTACGGTGCGGGCGCAGGCTGCAAAAACCTTATTTGCATAACCGTCGGAACGGGCATTGGCTCGGGCTTGATAATTAACGGAAAGCTCGTTCGCGGCGCAAGCAACGCAGCAGGCGAAATCGGACACATAAAACTCGCAATCCACGACGGGCCGATTTGCGGATGCGGCGATACTGGCTGTTTTGAGGCGTTTGCGTCAGGGCCGGCAATTGTTTCGCTCGCAAAAGAGTATGTAAAAGGCGGAAAATCTACAAAATACAGAGAAATTGCCGGTTCTACAAAAGACATTACCCCTGCAATCGTTGCTCAGGCAGCAAAAGAGGGCGATGTCGTTGCACAGCGAATTTTTTCAATAATCGGTGAATACCTTGGCGTTGGTTTGTCGAGCGTTGTGAACCTTTTGAATCCTGAAAAAATCGTTGTGGGCGGCGGAGTTGCAGATGCGGGAGAGATTCTTTTTGGACCGCTGAAAAAAGCACTCAAAGAGCGTTCAATGCCCATTCAAGGCGCGGCTGTAGAGGTAGTTCCCGCTCAGCTCGGGAATACCGCCGGAATTATCGGCGCAAGCCTTTTGATTGACAATTAATTCAACACAGAATATTCAACAAGCAAATCATCTGCGGATTTTTTAAAAGATTCAATCCGCAGATTTTTTGCATTTTTCATAAACTGCGGATTTATCCCGTAAAAACAGTTCACAGCCTGATTATCACCCATAATTTTTGGCGCGATGAACTGATAAATTTTATCGGTCATTCCCGTTTTTAAAACAGCGCCGTTTAGCCCGCCGCCGGCTTCAACAAGGATGCTTTTTATGCCGTTTTTGAATAATTCGCTAAAGAGGAATTTCAAATCGACTTTTTCGTTCACAATCGGGCATTTTATAAAAATAACATGCGCCGGAAAGCCTTTTGGCTCGATGTTTTCACCTGTTGCAACAAAAACGGGCGTATTATCGTTTTTAAAAAAATTAAAATCGGGAGAAAGCCGCAATTTTGAATCCACAACGATGCGCACCGGATTTGCTCCGTCTTTCAGGCGGCAGTTCATTGAGGGATTGTCGGCGAGGACGGTATTTGAGCCCGTGAGGATTGCGTCGTATTTGTTGCGCAGTTTTTGTACGGTTTTTCTTGATTTTTCACATGTCACCCATTTTGAATCGCCGTTTGCCGCAGCTATTTTGCCATCAAAGGTCATCGCAGTCTTGATTGCGATAAAAGGACGTTTTTCGAGCTGGTTTTTAAAAAATATTTCGTTTAATTTTTTGCATTCATCTTCCAGAACTCCGCAAACGACCTCAATTCCCGCATTTTCAAGCTTTTTTATCCCGTTCCCTGCGACTATCGGGTTTGGATCAACCGTGCCGACCACAACTTTTTTAATTCCCTTTTCAATTATCAAATCCGCACAAGGCGGTGTTTTTCCGAAATGCGAACAAGGCTCAAGACTCACGAAAATCGTTCCATTTCGGGCTTTTTCGCCCGCCATTTTCAGCGCGTTAACTTCTGCGTGGGCTTCTCCGTATTTTTTGTGCCATCCAAAACCTGCAACATCGCCGTTTTTATCCAGAACAACCGCGCCGACGAGCGGATTCGGCGAAACATGCCCTTCGCCTTTTTTGGCTAGAGAAATACATTTTCGCATAAATTTTTCGTAATATTTTATCATTTTACTTTGCCGAAAAACTGCTCGGTGATTATCTGGGAATATTTTCCGCCCTCAGCCGCAGACAGCAGGATTTTTGAATGTTTTTCGCCATCTTCTGCGACGCCGATTATGCCCTCAATGTGCTTCATTGGGAGGTTCGTTACATCTGCCGTATATTTTACGTAGGGAATTGTTTGCCCCATTGAATGGAAGCTGCCCTGTTTTGTTATTTCAAAATTTTCAAGCCGGATGTACTGATATGCGAGTTTTTCGTTCAATCCGTCGAGTTTTTTCTTTATGCTTCCGTCAGCAAAGTCTTTTTTCGTCAAAAGCGTTGATTTTGAGGGATTTAAGACCGCCAATTTCTGTCCTGATGCCTTATGTTCAGCCAGAACGCCCTTGTAACCCAGCAAATTTGCGGTTCTGTCGATTTCGTATTCGTCGGGGATTTTTGTAAAATCCGCAACGCTCATACTTTTCGCGATGAGCTCATCTTGCGACGGTTTTTCAAAAAAATGTAAATTTTTGAACAATTCCATCCCGCCGAGAGCTTTGAACCCGATGATTGCGAGCACAACTATTGCAACTTTTATTATAAATTTTAAACAGCCCATTTTTACCCCCGCAAATCAAATCTGTCATAAATTGCGTCAATATTTCTCAAATAATAGCCCGAATCAAAACAATTTTCAATTTCATTTTCGGTCAAAATTTGCATAATTTCGTTATCATTGAGTAAATTTTGCTTGAAATTGCCCTGCGGTTCATTAAAAGCGCTCAGGGCGTTTTTTTGCACAAGTGCATAGGCATTTTCCCGTGAAATTCCTTTTGCGGTCAGCTCCAGCAAAACCCTTTGTGAAAAAACTATTCCGCCGAACAGGTTTGCGTTTTTCAGCATATTTTCTTTGTGCACAACAAGCCCTGAAACCAGCCTGTTAAAGCGATTCAGCATATAATCAACTAAAATCGTCGAATCAGGAAAAATAATCCGTTCCGCAGAGCTGTGCGAGATGTCGCGTTCATGCCAGAGGGCGATATTTTCCAAAGACGCCTGTGCATTGGCTTTCACGACCCTTGCAAGACCCGATAAATTTTCTCCGGAAATCGGATTTTTCTTGTGCGGCATTGCGGATGAGCCTTTTTGCCCTTTTTTGAACGCCTCTTCAACCTCAAGAACCTCGGTTCTTTGCAAATGCCTTAATTCAACAGCGCACTGCTCAATTGCAGAGGCAATCAGCGCCAGCGACACCATAAAATTTGCATGATAATCGCGCGCAATGACCTGCGTGGAGATTTTTGCAGGCTTTAGGCCGAGCTTTTTGCAGGTTATTTCTTCGATTTTCGGGGAAATATTGCTGTAAGTTCCCACAGGGCCAGAAATTTGCCCTACTGCGATTTCGTCGAGCGCGATTTTGAACCTTTTTTTCATTCTTTGAAAAATATCAAGCCAGTTGAGCATTTTCACGCCAAAAGTCATCGGTTCAGCATGAACTCCGTGCGAACGGCCGATACAGATTGTGTTTTTGTGCTCAAGTGCCTTGTTTTTCAGGGTTTTTATGAGATTATCCAAATCTTCAAGGATAATTTTTCCGGCTTCCTGAATCTGAAGCGCAAAAGCCGTGTCAATTACGTCGGAGCTGGTCATTCCCATGTGCACATAGCGTGAAGCTTCGCCGATATTTTCGTTGACATTGGTTAAAAACGCAATTACGTCGTGATTCACTTCTTTTTCGATTTCGTCGATTCGTTTTACGTCGAATTTTGCCCTGTTTTTTATTTCACAAAGCGCATTGTCCGGGATTTCGCCCATTTCGTTGTAAGCCTCGCAAACAGCGAGCTCAACCTTTAAATAGTGCGCAAATTTTGTTTCAAGCTCCCAAATATTTTTCATTTCCGGCAAAGAATAACGCTCAATCATAAATGCACCTTGATTAATTTCTTACGAATTAATCATAACATAAATTCAGGGCGATAGTTCTTCAGAAATTGAAATTTACGAAAGAGGCAGCGTTTTTGCGGCGAATAGCGGGTTCAACTATGTAAAAAAGCCCCCCGAAACCCGGGAGGCTTTAAAAATTTGCTTATTTGGACTAGTTTCCTGCCATCTGGCTTGCAACTTCTTCAGCAAAATTGTCCTGTCTTTTTTCAAGACCTTCACCCAGCACGTAGCGGATGAAGCATTTGATGTTCAATTTGCCTTCGACAAGCTGAGCAACGGTCTGGTCAGGATTTTTAACGAACGGCTGTTCAAGAAGGCATCTTGAAGCCATAAGTTTGTTGATTCTGCCTTCAACAATTTTAGCTCTTATGTTTTCGGGTTTTTTCGCCAAATCTTCTTTACCCATTTCGATTCTTGTTTCTTCATCGATAACAGATTGCGGAATTTCTTCTCTTGAAACGAATTCAGGGGCGTTTGAAGCGATGTGGAGGCAGATATCTTTTTCCATAGCTTCGTCAGCGCAGTCAGTATTCAACAAAACGCCGATTTTGCCGTTGTGGATGTAAGTTGCAGGGTTGCCTTCAACGATATCGAATCTTCTTACTGTGATTTTTTCGCCGATTGTTGCAACTTTTTCTTTGATAATGTCTTCAATTTTCTTGCCGCAGCCGCAAACCTGGCAGGTTGAAGCCAAAAGTTCTTCAACATTGGCGGGTTTTACTGCAACAACCTGTTTTGCAAGGTTTTTAACGAGTGTTTTGAATTCTTCGTTTTTAGCAACGAAGTCTGTTTCGCAGTTTACTTCGATTAAAGCGCCTACGCCGTTTTCGATGTAAGAATCAACAAGCCCTTCAGCTGCGATTCTGCCCATTTTCTTTTCAGCAGAGGCGATACCTTTCTGGCGGAGGAATTCCATTGCTTTTTCCATGTCTCCGTTATTTTCAACGAGTGCTTTTTTAGCATCAAGAATGCCTGCACCGGTTTTTTCTCTAAGCTCTTTTACCATAGAAGCGGATATTTCCATAGGTAGTTCCTTTCTTTTTAAATCCGGCGGCGAAAACCGCCGGAAAAATTATACTAATTCTAATTAAGCTTCAGCGCCGACTTCTTCGGCGGGAGCTTCTTCAACGCCTGCGTCTTTAGCTTCGATTTTTTCAGCTTTAGCGCCTGCTGCTTTGTTTTCTTTGAGCTGTTTTCCTTCAAGAGCCGCATCAGCGAGTTTTGAAGCGATAAGTCTGATAGAACGGATTGCATCGTCGTTTCCGGGGATGATGAAGTCGATTCCGTCAGGATCAGCGTTTGTGTCTGCGAGGCAGATTACAGGGATGCGTAATTTGTTAGCTTCTGCAATCGCGATGTCTTCTTTTTTCTGGTCAACAACAAAGATAAGGTCGGGCATTCCGCGCATTTCTTTGATACCGCCTAAAGTTTTGCTCAATTTGTCGAGTTTTCTCATCATTTGTGCAACTTCTTTTTTCGGTAATTTTTCGATGTGACCTGAATTTACAAATTCTTCGATTTCTCTCAATTTGTTGATTCTTGTGCGGATGGTTTCAAAGTTAGTCAGCATACCGCCGAGCCATCTTCTGTTTATATAGAATTGACCGCATCTTTTTGCTTCTTCTGCAACAACATCAGTTGCCTGTTTTTTTGTACCTACAAAAACAATATTTTTGCCGCGTGCTGCGAATTCTCTGACGATATTGTATGCTTCGTCGAGTTTTTCAGAAGTTTTTCTGAGGTCTAAAACGTAGATTCCGTTTCTTGCACCGTAGATATACGGTTTCATTTTGGGGTTCCATCTTTGTGTCTGGTGTCCGAAGTGGACGCCTGCTTCGAGCAATTCAATCATAGTTGCTGCTGGCATAGTTTTTTCTCCTTTGACTGCGGATTTTTTCCTACTGGGGCGCAAAAGCACCGTTTTCAATAAAAATCCAGTTTTTGTACTAACTGCGGTTCAGTTTTCCCATCCATTCGGGGCTTTGAGGCAAAAAACGCCTGAATTCGGCTTTTTCTGCCGGCCCTTGGACTAAAGCTCTTTTACTTTTCGCTTTATCGTACTTGCTGACCAATAACATCGTACATTAAACATGAAAAACATCAAATAGTACGGGCTTTTTTGTAAAGAAAGGTTTTGAAAAATCTTTATTATGAACAACAATTGAGGAAAGTGGAATTTCTTCTTTTCCGTTCCGATTCCTCCGGCCCCCAGGCGCAGGTTTATAGCTTCACTCAACCTTTGAGCCTCCCCCATAGTCACTACAAAGAAGAAATTCCACTTTCCCCGTGCAGCCACGGAAAAAGCTTAAATTTCCTCAAATTTTTGATAAAATTCCTCTTTTTCCCGCACAAAAATCAGCTCCGGATAATCAGGACGACGATAAAGCACCATTGTCTGATGGTCATTGGCGTTTGTACAGTTTATAACGTCGTCACGCACCATAATATATGGATTTCCGGTTTTTAAATGTCTAAATTTTCGCATAAGGCCTCTTTTTATAGAAGATTGTCCGAGAAAAATTCGTGATAAGGAACGAAGTGACGTGAACGAATTTTTTGAGTGACGATTAGAAAAGGTGAGCCTTGGGCGATTCGCGTAGGCGAATCGACTAAGGCGACACTAGATTAGATTAATAGGCAGATAACCCGAATAAACCAGGCTTTTCCACGATTTGTAATAGTTAATCTGCGAAGCGCTGCCTGTTGGGATGAAAACTCTGTTCTGGTTTTGGATGGGGATTTGGAGCGCGCTTCTGATTGCTGCTTTGATGATGTCAGGGTGAGTGACGATTATTATTCTGCGTGTGATGTTTTCTTCGACGATTTTTTCAAGGAAATTTTCAACACGTAAATTCAAATCCTTCAAAGATTCTCCGTCCTGCTGGACAAAATTCTCCGAATCCTGATGATACAGCTCGAGTTCGTCCGGATATTTTTCTTCAATCTGATCATAGCTCAAACCGTTCCAAATTCCGGCTTTTTTGTTCGGAAGATTATCAAGAATTTCAAAATCTTTCTGATAGGCTTTTGCAATAATGCTGGCTGTCTGAATACAACGCTGGGCAGCACTTGTGTATATTTTGTCTACGCGTGGCGAGCGGTAAATTATCCATTTTGCAATATTTTCCGCCTCTTCCTTGCCTTTGTCGTTGAGAGGTGGATATGCGTCGTTATCGCAAAGGCGGTTTTCTTCTGTATAAATGGTTGAACCGTGGCTTATGAAAGTGATTTTGCATTTTCTTTTAAATAACATGGGTCAGAATCCTTTTTTATTATAAATATCGGAATTTTCTATTAATATTTTAACAGTTTTTTCTAAATTAATACAAAAGACCGAGATTTTAAACCCCGGTCTTTTATAATTTTTAAATTTAGCTCTGTTTATTCAACAATCCAGCCGTTTGTAAGGTCGATTCTGATAGGTTTTGTCAGCTGAACGTTAACAACCTGTCCGTTTTTGTAGATAACTTTTGAACCGACAAACAATCTCTGGAAGAAAGTTTTCCAGAAAGCTTTGAGCTGTGTATCTTCAAGAACTATACCTGCAAACGTAGCTCCGTCTGGATTTTTTTCAGTTACGATGGATTTTGTATCCAGGCATAATTTTCCATCTCTAAAGAACGGTTTGCCGATTTTAACATCTGTTACGCTGCCGGTAATAGGGCTGTTTTCAACAATCAAAAGATATTTTTCTTTTGTAATAAGGTTTTTCGGTAATTTTGAAAGGAATTTGTCGCCCACCTGTGCAGTCTGGCTGGAAATCTGGTCGTTGCAGACGATAACAGGAATAATTGAACCGGCAGGAATGGTAGCCATATAATTTTGAACTGAAGCGTCCTGAATTACAATACCCTCGCCTTTTCTGGGCTCCATAACCTTTTTCAGCTTTTCGTTGGGGTTGAGTTTTGCCTGTTCAAGCATTCTCATAAGGAAAGACGCAACTTCTGCTCTGTTTGCGGGCATATCTGCGTTGAGTTTTCCGGGTGCACCGGGAGAAGGTACAATCATGCCGAGAACTTCGGCTTTTCCTGATGCAATGATGAGCCAGTAGGGGAGCTCTTTGTAATCTGTATATGAATTTTCAAGAATTTCTTCTGCTTTTGTTTTTGAAAGTTCTTGCGTGGTCAGGGCATTTACAATAACAGCGATTGTTTGTCCTCTGGAAACGCTGCCTTCGGGGTTAAATGAACCGTCGGGATTGCCTTTTAAAAGGTCAAACATAACGCCTCTTTGTACCATTTCCCACGCCCAGTGATTTTCGTCAAAATCAGTGAATTTTGCGATTTCGGTGATTTTAGCGTTTTGCTGCCCGAGAGCTTTTATTGCCATTGTCGCAAATTCTGCGCGTGTAACCTTTATATCGGGGCGGTATGAACCGTCGGGGTAGCCAACAACAACGCCAAAATCGGTCAATTGCTGAATATCTTTGTACGCCCAGTGGTCTTTGGGCATATCGGTGTATTCTTTTGCCATTGCACAAGTGCAGGACAGCCCGACCAGCGCTGTAAGTACAATCAAATTAGAAAGCAGTTTTTTCATCTTGTTCTCCTTATTTTGTAAAATTATTCTACTTGAGAAACAAGCTGCATGCAAGTATTTGTAAAGTATTGCATACGAAACGCTCAGGCATTTTTTGTTTCATGGTTTTTCTTGAAATTTTTGTTGAATTTTTCAACATTTTCAAGTGCGGGCGCAACTGCCTTTTGGATAATGTATTTGTGGACAAAATGGTCAATCGGAATCGCAAGGCAAGCCAGTGCAGCGAATCCGCCGGCTGTTTTCAGCCATCCGAGGCGCATTTCTCTTGTTTTCAAAAGAGGCCGCAGCGCGTCACGTGCAATTTTAACCTTTTTAGTGTGCTCAATGATTGCTTTTTGCGATTCCGGATTTTTCATAAGCTCCTCAAGCAAAGCAGAGCAGGCTTTGTTGTCTTTTAGCAGGACTTTGAGGCTGTCACCGCTGTATTTTTTAATGATTTCAGCTTCAAGCGGCTTCATTGCCGGATTGTAGCTGTTTAAAATCTTTTTCAATACAAAAGACGGGTTCTCTTTTATGAGTTCCTGAACTTTAACGTCGATATTTTTAGCGGCTTTGTTATATCTTTTCAAAACCTCGGGTTTCAGTTTGGATGTTTCGCTTTCAGAAATGTTTTCGAGCTGATTTTGCAGGTCGAAAATTTCTTCGGATTTCTTTTTAACAAAATTGACCACATCGTTCCGGTCTGATGTCGCGCAAGAAACCGGTCTTGAGGTGTGCGTGAAGAATCTTTTGACTTTAGGCCAGATTCCTTCTGTTTTGAGGTCATGAGCCGTATCGTTGAGTAGTTTGTCAAAATCCTCCGACAAAACTTTGTTCATCATCCGGTCAATGCCTTTTCTTACCGAAGAATTGCCGTCAGCTGCTGTTTTTGTGTAATCAGATTTTGCAAAACGCCCTTTATCAAAATCATCGAGAAGTTTTCTGTACAATTCTTCCTGCGCGCCAGCAGTGAGGTTGGAACCGTCATATTTAGCGGCATAACCGGCGAGTTTTTGTCCCATTTTTACGGCTGCAGTCGGCAAAATTACGCTGGCAAGCGCCTGAAAAGTCGCCTGTTCGACAGCTTTATCTACAGCGGGTTTGGAATAGTTGCCCTCCTTGCCTCTGGAGTACTTGTCGAAAATATCTGCGCCAAGATACATCAAAGCGGGCACCCATAGCAAAGCTTCAGCGGTTTTTCCCCATCCGGGCATAGCTGAAAGAGCCGCCCCGATTTCGTTTGCGTAGCCAAATCCCCTCAAAGGATACTTTGCAAGCGGATCTTCAGGATTTTGTAAAAGTTCTTTTACTTCTTGTTTTTCAGTTTTTTGTTTCTTTTCCTGAATTTGCGGCAGTGTTGATTTATTGGCAAAATGGTTGAAAAATGCGTTGATATTTGTCAATAATATAAACCTTTCTATTCTTCTCCAACTGAATAAAGCGGCTGAATCTCAATATTTGCTAGTGTGACGGCATATTTATACAAAAATTAACAAAAAAACGTATTTAAGTCAATTTAATGAAGTGATATGTAAATTTTTTTCAAAATAAACTTAAAAGATAGCAAAAATTAAAATTACAGTATTTAATAGGTAATATGTAATAAGAGAGGTAACTATGATTACAAAAACTATTCCCGTAGGTTTTTCAAACAGTAATTTTTCAATAAATAAAACGAAGAATGTGTCATTTAAAGAGCTTGATGATTGCGATTTTTGCTCTCCTGCAATGAACGGACGCGAGGAGATTAAACATAAATACGCACAAAGGCGTGAAGTTCTCGCACATAAAGCTGACTGGCTCGAGATGCCCTCGGATATTTACTTTGAGGAGCTCAAAAAGATTAATGACGAGGAAAGAGAAGAACTGGACAATTACGAATATTTAATAAGAAATTTTTAAACAACCGGTTACTTTGAACTTTTTCAATAATATGTTAAAATCAAAGGAATAATTTAAGTAAAAAGGGGCAATTTTGAGATTATTCAACGAGCATAATTTAGAGGGCACATTGATTTGTGTTGAGGGGATTGACGGTTCGGGAAAATCTACCCAGCTGGCGATTCTGCGTGACTGGCTCAGGTCAAAAGGGCTTGATGTTATTTTTACAGAATGGAATTCCTCGGAACTCATCTCTCAAACCACAAAAAAGGCCAAAAAAAAGAATCTTTTAAGCCCCAGGACTTTCAGTCTTCTGCATGCGGTTGATTTTGCGGACAGGCTCGAGCAGATTATCATTCCTGCGTTGAAGGCGGGATTTATTGTGCTTGCGGACAGGTACGTTTACACGGCTTTTGCAAGGGATGTTGCCAGAGGCGTGGATAAAAACTGGGTGCGAAATATGTACGGTTTCGCAGTAAAACCCGATTTAACGCTTTATTACAGCATAAACGCTGAAACTTCGCTCGAAAGAATCTGTGCAAACCGCACGCCAAGCTTTTATGAAGCGGGAATGGATTTGAAATTGAGCAACAATCCTTACAAAAGCTATGTTATTTTCCAGAACATGGTTAACGCCGAATATCTGCAAATGGTCGAGGAATTCGGGCTGGTAAAAATAGATGCGCAGCAGTCAATTCATGCAAAACAGGTTAAAATGCGCGAGCTTGTTAAAGATTGCCTCGCAAAAAAAGGAATAAATATATAATGGAGCAAAATAACAAAAAATATCCCGGATTGCTTATAGTTATTGAAGGTACGGACGGTTCGGGCAAATCGACCCAGATTAATCTGTTAAAAAGGTGGATTGAGGACAAAAGTTACGGCTGCATGGTCAGTGAATGGAAGACTTCACGGCTTATTGCGAATGTTATTGACGACGCAAAAGACAGAAATCTCCTCAACGCAACGACTTTCAGCCTTTTGTACGCGGCGGATTTTGCTGACAGGCTCGAAAATACCATCATTCCTGCGCTTAATGCGGGTTTTGTCGTGCTGCTTGACCGCTATACTTACACTGCGTTTGCCAGAGATGTAGTGCGGGGGCAGGATTTTGAGTGGGTAAAAGAGCTATATAGCTTCGCTCCGGAGCCGGATCTGGTATTTTATCTTGATGTGCCGATTGATATCCTTTTAAAACGCGTAATTGGCACAACAGGGCTTGATTATTGGGAGTCAGGGCGTGATATCGGGCTGAGCTCGGATTTTTACAGCAGTTTCAAGATTTATCAGGACAAATGTCTTGATGAATATGAAAAAATGAAGTCGCTTTATAACTTTATTTCGATTGACGGAACTTTGCCTGTTGAAGATATCCATAAAAAGATGGTTGAGCGCGTTCAGGAAGTGCTTGATTCGGGGAGATTGGACTGATAACAAAAAAGCAGCGCCAAAAAGCGCCGCTTTTGCGAGGTAAATTTTGAAAAACTAACAGCCGCAGCCGCAGTCATCGTTTTCATCTGCGTGATGTTTTTCAATATGTTTTGTGATGAAAAATGCTGCAATCGCAGGTACAAGCGTGAACTGGACGATTAATATTTTCCAAATTCCCATGGTAAGAGCGAGGATTTGTGCGTAATCATCCGAATCCATGCCGTAAAGTCTTTCTGCAAGCGCTGCCTGCCAATCAAATGTAAAAGCATTGCAAATGCACGCAAGAATCAGCAAAACTAAACTTATAAGGAAACTTTTTACGAAAAAATGTTTCATGTACTTGGCTTTGTGTTTTCCGTGGCTCATTTTAAACTCCTTGAATTATGTTACGGATTGAAAATATCACGTTTAAATATGGAGTTAAATAGCAAACAGGCTAGCCTGATTAGATGATTTTGTCTTTGAGGGCTTTTATTGCTGCCTGCGTGCGGTCTTGAACAGAGAGCTTCTGGAGGATGTTGCAAACATGGGCTTTGGTAGTGTTGATGCTTACGTCGAGCTTTTTTGCGATTTCGTGGTTATTCATCCCCTCGACAATCAGCGAGAGTACCTGTTTTTCGCGTATTGTGAGGTTTGTTTCTGCATTCGGCGTTTCAATTTCTGCCGTAGCACCGGAAGATGCCGCATCCAGCACGATTTTTGCCACTTTAGCATCAAACCATGCGTCACCGTTAAGTACTGATTTTACGACTTCTATAAGTTTTTCAGGCGCAATGTCTTTTGAGCAGTATGCGTTTGCGCCTGCTTTTAATGAATCCAGCACTTCCTCCTTTTTTTCATGGGAAGTGAGGATTATTATTTTTATGCTGCTGTTTTTTTGTTTGATTTTTTGTGTTGCTTCGATTCCGTTAAAATCAGGAAGACCCAAATCCATCAAAATTACGTTAATTGCGTTATTTTTTACGCACTCAAGCGCGCAAGAGGCGTTTTCTGCCTCAAAAACTTCAAAATCAGGCAATTCAAAAGCTGATTTCAAAGCAAATCTGGTCAATGCGTGGTCTTCAACGATAAGCAGTTTGTTCATATTACAATCCTGATGAAAGCTCTTTCAGCGCCTCTGTAAAAGAGGGGTTTAGGTTGTGTGATTTTGTGAAATCGTTGTCAGCACCTGTGAGGTCGCCCTCTTGTTTTTTAATCAGTCCGGAAATGTAGTAATATCTGTAATTATTTTTATCAAGATATTTTACCGGCTGAAGATATTCACGCGCGTAGCCCGACTGGCGGTTTTTAATAGCGTTGTAGGACAAATCAAGCCAGGCTTCTGTGTTCATCGGGTTGATGGTCAGTGCTTTTTTCAGGTAATTTGTCGCATAAACCTCGTCAATTTGCGCCATAGTGTAATAAACATAGTCGGATTCGGGGTTTATTTTTAGCGCTTTCTGGGAGAATTCGCTTGATTTTGCGGGGACACCTGTTGCTTTGTAGCAGAGCGCTGCGTTTATGAACGCTTTTTCGTTGTTTTTATCTTTTTTCGCTGCTTTCAAGAAGTAATCCAGTGCTGTTTTATGGTTGTTTTGTGCCATATAAACATTTCCGATTCCAATAAGCGCGTCAGTGTCGTTTTTCTTGATTTTAAAGGCTTTCTGATACATATCCATCGCTTTTACCGAATCCCGTTGCGCTAAATATATGTCGCCGAGCGTTGTGTAGGACTGGTAGTCTTTTTTGTTTGAAAATACGTTCTGATTTAGCTCTTTGATTGCTCTTTGGGTGTCAGAGCTTTTCAGGAAATAGTTTGCGAGGTAATATTTGGATTTTGCTTTATCACGGGTTGCTCTAGCAAGGATAAAGTATTTTAGTGCTTCAATATCCTGATTGTAGTTCATTACATTAACATTTTGGGCAAGAATGCTGTCAACCGTTTTTATTGCGTCGTTATATTTGTTGTTTTCGCAATAAATCTGGGCTTTCAGCTTTAGATAATTTGCATTATTATCGCTCATTGAAAGAGCTTTGTTGATTGAGCTCATTGCTTTTCCGTACTCTTTGAGGTTCAAATACGCCTGGGCAAGAATGTAATTTGCATAGTCAGATTTTTTCAAAAGTGCTGAATTTTTGCTCAATTCCCGCACAACTTCAAACGCGAGATTGTTAAAATAAATCTCTGTGTAACACTGCGCAAGATAAATTTCTTCATCGTAAGAAAGTGCCATTGTAGGGAAGAAAACCTTTTTAATCAGCTCAATCTGGGTTTTATAAAGCCCTGTGTTACTGATATTGTTTATAGATTCCTGTGCAAGTGAAAAAAGCCCCAGATTTGCGAGTTTGTAAGCAAAACCAAGATAAACAAAATCGTCGTTTTTGTTGGTATTTAAGACGGATTTGTAATCTTTATACGCAGCAGTGATGTTTCCTTGCGAAAATTTCTGATTGATTTGCGTGTGTACACTGCTTCGTATAGCGTCATTTTGTCTCTCCTGCACTTTCAGCATCTTGTTAATAACTTGTAACAATATTGTAA
>OGOC01001848.1_pt1 | contig 15470 bp, 10 predicted proteins | sample 1552561 | NCBI WGS metagenome assembly OGOC01 (sample SAMEA2580148, study PRJEB22360) | human gut metagenome | biome: human gut; feature: human-associated habitat; material: faeces | place: Denmark | collected 2008/2010
AGAAAAATATGGTAAAATTTGCAGTGAGGAATTCTGTACAAAAAAAGAAAATGATATTTGGCACAGAAGGGGATTTTTACAGCAATATACCAAGGAGGAGAAGAAAAATATGGACAGAGCGCAGGCAAGAAAAAAAGCAGAAGCCCTGGTAGCAAAAATGACCATCGAGGAGCGGGCTGGACAGCTCAAATACGATGCCCCGGCGATTGAACGGCTGGGAATTCCGACCTATAACTGGTGGAATGAGGGTATCCATGGGCTTGCACGAAGCGGTGTTGCCACCATGTTTCCACAGGCAATAGGTCTTGCGGCTATGTTTGACACCGACCTTGTGTTCAAAGTGGCAGATATAACCTCCACAGAAGCTCGTGCCAAGTATAATGAGTATTCAAAGCGTGATGACAGGGATATATACAAAGGTCTTACCCTTTGGGCACCTAATATAAATATTTTCAGAGATCCTGGGGCAGAGGCCATGAGACTTACGGTGAAGACCCTTATCTTACCGCAGAGTGCGGTAAGGCATATGTAAAAGGCTTGCAGGGCAGTGGCAAGGTACTGAAAACTGCCGCTTGTGCAAAGCATTTTGCAGTACATAGCGGACCTGAGGCTGTTCGCCATGAATTTAATGCAGAGGTTAATTGGAAAGACCTTGAAGAGACCTATCTTTATGCCTTTGAGGAGCTTGTGAAAAAAGCAAAGGTCGAGGGTGTAATGGGTGCGTATAATCGTGTGAATGGCGAGCCGTCATGTGCTAGTGAGTTTCTAATGGGCAAGCTTGACAAATGGGGTTTTGATGGCTATTTTGTTTCTGATTGCTGGGCAATAAGGGATTTCCACGAACACCATATGGTGACGTCTTCTCCTGTAGAGTCGGCTGCAATGGCACTTAAAGCAGGCTGTAATGTGAACTGCGGTTGTACATATGTACACCTGCTTTCTGCTCTTGACAAGGGGCTTGTGACAGAAGATGAAATCCGGGCTTCCTGTGTTGCTCTTATGAGAACTCGCATAAGACTTGGCATGTTTGACAAGTCAACGGAATATGACAACATACCATACAGCGTTGTTTCTTGCCCTGAGCATAAAGAAGTATCCTACCAGTGTGCAGTGAAGTCCATGGTGTTGCTCAAGAACAAGGGTATTCTTCCGCTTGACAAAAAATCAATATCAACTATCGCTGTAATAGGTCCAAATGCGGACAGCAGAGCGGCTTTAGAGGGCAATTATAACGGCACAGCCGACAGGTATGTTACTTTCCTTGAGGGTATCGAGGACGCATTTGATGGCAGGGTGCTTTATGCTGAAGGCTGTCACTTGTATAAGGACAGAGTATCGGGTCTTGCACAGGCAGGGGATAGATACGCTGAAGCTGAGGCGGCAGCGGCAAATTCTGATGTTGTGATACTTTGCGTTGGTCTTGACGCCACTATTGAGGGCGAGGAGGGCGACACAGGTAATGAGTTTTCATCAGGTGACAAGAACGATCTAAGACTTCCTGAAAGTCAGCGTGAGCTTATAAAGCGTGTCGCAAAGATCGGCAAGCCTATGATAGTGGTATGTGCGGCAGGAAGCTCAATAAATATCGAGCATGATTGTGACGCTCTTATCCACGCATGGTATCCGGGTTCAGAGGGCGGCAAGGCTATTGCGGATATTATTTTTGGTAAAGTGTCGCCATCAGGAAAACTGCCTGTTACATTCTATAATAGCGCCGACAAGCTACCTTGCTTTACTGATTATGCTATGTCTGATAGAACATATAGGTACACAAGAGATAACATTCTTTATCCATTCGGCTATGGTCTTACTTATGGAGATGTTGTTGTTACATCGCTTAGTTATGACGATGGCAAAGTCAATGTAGAGGTAGAAAATAACGGTGCCGATACTTGTGATGTTATCGAACTTTACATTAAATCACATTGTGATAATGCTCCGGGTTATCCTGTGCTGTGCGGCTTCAAGAGAATTTTTGTCAAAAAAGGTGAAAAGCTTGATGTTGAAATCGAAATACCTGACAAAGCTTTCACAACAGTGTCAGATATCGGCGAGAGAAAACAGTTTGCAAAGGAATTCACCCTCTATGTTGGTACGCATCAGCCTGATGAACTTAGTTGTCAGCTTAGTGGTACAAACTGTATGAGTATCGAGATAGAACGATAATGAAAAGAGATCTTACAAACGGCAGTATCATAAGCTTGCTTCTTATTGTTTTGGTGAAAGAAATGAACGCCGCCTGAAAGGCTGTCTGAACATATCATTTCAGATGATAGGCTCTGTTACTTTGGTGACAGAGCCTATCACATTGTGCTTTTCCAATGAGATTTTGAAACTTTTGCATACTCCAATTAAAATAATGCTGTTGACATCTGATTATGTTAGAATTATCCTGTCATGAATTCCGACATACTTATGATACAAAGACTGGTAAATAGTTTTGGAACGACTGTAATGGCGGCTTTTACAGTAGCCGTTCATAATTGTTAAATTAAGCTGTCAGCTTATATGATTTTCCAACAAATACTTGGCTGATTTTGTTTATCTTATTGTATGTTATAACAAAAAACCATTTTTTTGTTGAAATACAAAAAAACGTATCGTTTAAAGTTGACTTTTTGAATAGAATGTGATAAAATTATTATTGTACGGTTTATTTTTTGGGAAAATAACGAAAATATCAACAATAGGGTGAATAATTCAAATGAAAAAAAATTACACTATCAAGGATCTTCTGGTACTTCTTCTCGGAAAGGTTTGGTATATCGTTGCCGCTTCAATAGTGTGTGCGATACTGGCCCTTTTCGTATCAAAATTTGTTATGAGTAAGCAGTATCAGTCACACGTTTCAATGTATGTTAAAAGTGCTGATAATCAGTCAACGGGTCAGGATAAGACTAATGTTGACTTACAGGACATTAACGCTTCAAAGTCATTGGTACAGACCTACATTGTTATACTTACTGATGACCCGGTAATGAACGAGGTAAGCGATAAACTTCTTGAGATGTATACTCCTGAACAGCTTGCTCCTTATTTTACTGTAACAAGCGGCAGGGTTTCAAATGACGGCCTGAGAAATGCTTATAGCATGACCGCTGTAAATCAGACAGAGGTACTTCAGATAACTGCCACAACAACCAATGCAAAGCTTTCTTCTGACCTTTGTAACATCATGGCTGACGTCGCTCCGAGCTTTCTTATAAGAGTTATCGGTGCAGGCTCAGTTGAAAAGATAGGTGATGCTGAGGTTTACAATACACCTGTTTCTCCTAACACCACTAAAAATGTTGCCCTTGGCTTTGTTGGTGGCTTGATGGTGGCTGTTCTAGTGATACTTGTTATCGACTTCTTCGACAACACTGTAAAGAATTCTGATGAGCTTGGTGAAATTTATCAGAAGCCTATCGTTGGTGAGATAATGAATATTGGCGGAAAGACTTCTAAAAAGGATGAAGGTTCTTCTGCTGACAGAAAGAAACAGCTTCTGTTCAATAATAAGGATATACCGTTTAATATTGTAGAGAACTACAAAACAATGCGTACAAACCTTATGTTTACACTTTCTACAACACGAAATAAGATAGTTGTCGTTTCTAGCCCTAATCCAAGTGAGGGTAAGTCTGTAACAGTTGCTAACCTTGCAGCTTCAATGGCTGAAACAGAAAATAAGGTTCTTCTTATTGACGCTGATATGAGAAGACCTGTTCAGCACAGAAACTTCAAGTTAAAAAACAATGTTGGACTTTCAACAATACTGAGTGGTGAAAGCACATTTGATAAGTGTGTGCATGAAACCAAGAATGGCAATTTTGCTGTTCTTACATCAGGCGTTTTGCCTCCAAACCCGTCAGAGCTTCTTGCTTCTGAGAAAATGCGTGAATTGCTTGAATATGTTCAGCATAAGTATGATTATGTTATTGTCGACGGAACCCCGCTGCTTCCTGTAACTGACGTAATGAGCCTTGCAGATGAGGTCGCAGGCGTTCTTCTCATTGCAAGATATGGCAGAACTACATATCAGGAAATAGAGGAGTCTATGAAGAAGCTTGAGATAGGCGATTGCAATCTGCTTGGTTTCGTTCTTAATGATATTTCCGCAAAGAACGGTTCTCATTACGGATACAAGTATAGCTACAAGTATAAATATGACTACAGCTATAAATACGGTGGTAAGGATGCTTCTGCCGAAAGTTAAATGACATGGAGATGTTAGATTGACTACCGATTATCACAGCCACATACTGCCGAATATTGATGACGGCTCTGACAGCATCAAAACATCACTTAAAATGATAAAAATGATGAAACAGCAGGGCATAGGTATAATTGTGGCAACACCGCATTTTTATATGCACAGGGAAGCTTCTTTAGACAGTTATCTTGTCAAACGGCAAAATGCTTATGAGAAGCTCATGGCATCTGACCCTGCCGTGAAGGATATACATATTGGTGCTGAGGTGGCTATAGAAAAGGGCATCAGCGTATTAGGAGAACTTGAAAAGCTGTGTATCAGCGGAACAAGACTTATTCTTCTTGAACCACCCTTCACTCAGTATAACAGTTGGATCGTCGAGGAGATAGACGAGATAGCAAATTCTCGAAGGCTTATTCCGATAATCGCCCATGTACATAGATATATGGGCGTTTATTCAAAGTCAGATCTGAAAAGTCTGATGTCTGTGGATGCAGTTTTTCAGATAAATGCAGAAGCTTTTGAGCATTTTTCCACAAGACGTTTTGTTAATAAGCTTATTTCAAGTGGCAGAGATTTTGTCTTTGGAAGCGATGCTCATGATCTTGATGATAGAAAACCTAATTTTGATCTTATAGCTAAAAGATCTGGAAGTGAAAATATAAGACGTTCTGATAAAGTACTCATGTCTGCTATGGCTGACGAAGAAAGAATGTTTGCTTTTTAAGTATAGAAAAAATATTGATGATATTATAAATAGCCTGCACTGTGCCATTGAGGGGTGGCCATGGTGTGATCTTATTCATTGCTTTAATTGAGCGGAGGTATGTTTTATTTATGGAGAAAACAAGTGAAAACACAGTTCAGGTGTGGAAAAACAAAAAGATAAAACATTGGATGCTTATTGCATTCTTTCTGTGTTTCTATGATATTGTTGCCGTAAATCTATCCTACATTTTCGGACTTTTCATCAGATTTGACCTTACTTTTTCTGCAATACCAAAGGAGTATATGCTTGCCTATGTAAAGTTTGCTCCAATATATACAGCTTTCTGTGTTGTGGTGTTTTTTGTGTTCAAGCTTTATAATAGTTTGTGGAGATTTGCTAGCATTGGCGAACTGTCAAGGATATTTTTGGCCTCGATAGTTACTACCATATTCCAGGCTGTGGGTATAACATTACTCTTCATGAGAATGCCTGTGGCTTACTATATAGTAGGAGCGGGAACTCAGTTCGTGCTTATAACAGCAGTGCGTTTTGCCTATAGATATATCACCCTTTTAAGAGCAAAACAGGTAACAAATCAGGTGGCAGTGCATAATGCAATGGTCATTGGTGCAGGTGCTTCGGGTCAGATGATCCTTAAAGAGCTTACGATGTCAGAACGTGCAAATGCAAGACCACTCTGCATAATCGATGATAACCCAAATAAGTGGGGAAGAAATATTGGAGGAGTTCCTATCGTCGGTGGCCGTGATTGCATTATGGAAAGCGTCAAAAAGTATAATATTGATCAGATCCTTTTTGCAATTCCAACTGCATCACCTGAGAATAAAAGGGATATCCTTAATATTTGTAAGGAAACAGGCTGTGAGATGAAACAGCTTCCGGGCGTTTATCAGATAACAAATGGTGAGGTGCTTCTCAGCAAGATGAAGCCTGTTGCGGTCGAGGATCTGCTTGGAAGAGAGCCTATCAGAGTAAACATGGACGAGATATTCCAGCACCTTAAGGGTAAGACCATTTTGGTAACAGGTGGCGGTGGCTCTATCGGAAGCGAGCTTTGCCGACAGATAGCAGGTCATGAGCCTAAACAGCTTATCATATTTGACATTTATGAAAACAATGCTTATGAAATAGAGCAGGAGCTTAAACGTAAATATGGCAGTAAACTCAATCTTGTGACGCTTATCGGCTCTGTTCGTGACAGCAGACGTATCAATGACGTTTTTGAAAAATACAAGCCTGATATCGTTTATCACGCTGCAGCACATAAGCACGTTCCGCTTATGGAAACAAGCCCTAATGAAGCTATCAAAAACAATGTTGTTGGTACATACAAGACAGCCTATGCCGCTTTGAAGCATGGCACAAAGAGGTTTGTGCTTATAAGCACTGATAAGGCTGTAAACCCTACTAATATTATGGGTGCAAGTAAAAGACTCTGCGAAATGGTCATCCAGAGCATGGACGCTATCAGCAAGGCAGGCAGAACAGATCTTCTACCTTTGCTCCATGCACACGTTGATGAAATGACAGACGGTATGCTTGAGAACGATCCGATGGACGAGATAGCAGTTGATAATATAGAGAGCAGTGAAGCGATTAAGATCGAAAGCGTTGGCAATAAGGACAGAAATGGCACACAGTTTGTTGCAGTTCGTTTTGGAAACGTTCTTGGAAGCAACGGCTCTGTGATCCCACTGTTCAAAAAGCAGATAGAAGCAGGCGGTCCTGTTACTGTTACTCACCCTGATATCATAAGATATTTCATGACTATACCTGAGGCTGTGAGCCTTGTTCTTCAGGCAGGCACATATGCATGGGGCGGCGAGATATTTGTCCTTGATATGGGTGCGCCTGTGAAGATAGACACACTTGCGAGAAATCTTATCAGACTTTCAGGATATAAGCCTGATGTAGATATCAAGATAGTTTACTCAGGTCTGCGTCCTGGCGAGAAGCTTTTTGAGGAGAAGCTTATGGCAGAGGAGGGCATGATGAAAACGGATAATGAGCTTATCCATATCGGAAAGCCTATACCGTTTGACACAGAAATGTTCCTTGGTCAGCTTGGAGAGCTTGCTCGTGCAAGCTATAACAATGACGAAAATATCGTTGAAATGGTCGAAAAGATTGTTCCAACATTCAGTCCTGTAGGTGATAAACCAACAGGAAATGAAAAATATGGCAGAAACGATGTTGCAGTTTCTGCGGCGAAATAATAAAAGATCCATATTTCAGCACTGCGGGGATTTCTGCGGTGCTGTTTTTATGCCTAAAATTTCACACTTTTTCTTGATGCTACTTGAAAAAAGGCAGTTTATGTGGTATAATGGATAATGAATGTAAATTTGCGTAAAGGACTATTTCTATATGAAAAAATGGAGAATAAACAGACCTGACCCTGTGAAAACTGCAGAGTTTATGAACAAGTGTGACTTGAAAAGCCTTACCCTAGACGTCATGACTTCAAGGGGTTTCACTGACTTTGACAGCCTTGCTGATTTTTTTAAAGGCGAAGAACTTAGTGATCCTTTTCTTATAAAGGATATGGCTATAGCCGCCGATGTAATAAACAAGGCGGTTGATCAGTATGACCTTATTTGTATTTACGGTGACTATGACTGCGATGGAGTTACGTCCACCACTATACTTTACAACTATCTTGAAAGCATGGGCGCAAACGTTATGTACTATATTCCTGAGCGTGAGGCTGGATATGGCATGAACATGGAAGCTATTGAAATGCTTGCAGAAAAGGGTGTTAAGCTTATCGTCACCGTGGATAACGGTATTTCTGCGGTCGAGGAAGCTGAGCGTATTGCTGAGCTTGATATGGAACTTGTTATCACAGATCACCACCAGCCGCCTGAGAAGCTTCCGAGGGCAAGGGCTATCGTTAATCCGCATCGTGCAGATTGTCCTTCGTCATACAAAGACCTTGCAGGAGTTGGTGTAGCTTTCAAGCTTTGTGCTGCACTTGACGGCGGCAGTTACGACACTGTTATGGAACAGTATGCCGACATTTGTGCTATCGGTACAGTTGCGGACGTTGTGCCACTCACAGGGGAAAACAGAACTATTGTCAAGCGTGGTCTTGAATATCTTGCAAACACCGAAATATTGGGACTAAACTATCTTATAGATAAAGCAAAGCTTGACAGAAATGCTCTTGACTCAACAGGCATTGCTTTTAGGATTGCCCCTGTTATAAACGCTTCTGGCAGATTTGGCTCACCACTTACAGCGGTAAAAACACTTCTCAGCGAAGACCCGGAGGACGCTGAAAATTATGTTGACACTCTTTTAAATCTTAACGCCCAGCGCAAGCAGACGGAAACAGAGATAATGACAGAAATAGTAAACAATATAAACGCTCACCCTGAAACTCTTGACCATAGAGTGCTTGTGCTTTCAGGCAAGGGCTGGCACCACGGAGTTATTGGCATTGTTTCTTCACGCATTTTGGAATTTTACGGAAAACCGAATGCTATAATCTCAATTGATGATGATGGAAACGCACGAGGCTCTGCGAGAAGCGTAAAGGGCTTCAATATATTCAAGTGTTTTCAGCATTGCAGAGAGCTGCTTGATAAATTTGGTGGACATGAGTGTGCAGGAGGTCTGTCACTGAAGGCTGAGAACATCGAAAAGTTCACTCAAATGGTGTATGAATACAGCGATCCTATGGAGAAATTCCCTAGCGTTGAGCTTATAGCGGATAAGCTTCTTATGCCGCAGGATATCAACCTTGATAATGTAAAGGGTCTTGCAGCAATGGAGCCTTTTGGTGCAGAGAATCCAGCTCCCGTTTTTGCAATGCTTGGAGTAAGAGTAGATAAGATAATACCGCTGTCACAGGGCAAGCATACAAAGATCGAGTTTTCATACGGAAGCTATAGAGGACAGGCTCTTATTTTCTCCCTTGCACCTGAAAAAGCTTGTTTCGCAGTTGGCGATAAGCTTGATATGCTCGTGGAGCTTGGAATAAATGTGTTCAATAACCGTGAGTCCATATCCATAAGAGTTATCGACCATAGATTGAGTGGAGTAAAGCAGGAAAGATATTTTGCGGCAAAGGATTGTTATGAAAAGCTCATGCGCGGGGAACAGCTTCCTGCAAGTTTTATAAGAAAAATAATCCCGACAAGGCAGGAGCTTATCGGAGTATATAAATACATAAGTGCAGTTAAGAATATTACGTTGGATAATCTTTTCATGAAAATATCAGGCGACAGCATGAATTATTGCAAACTGCATATTTGCGTTGATATTTTCCGTGATAAGGGTCTTATCGAGTTCAGACCCGCAACTATGAAAATAAGCTACGTTGTGCCGAAACAAAAGGTAAATCTTGAGGACTCTGAAACTCTTGTTAAGCTGAATGAAATGCTTGGAAAGGCAGGTAACTAAAATGTCAGATAAAGAGAATATTTTGCTTGATCCTGCTGAAATGGATAAGATAGAAAATATACCTGAGATAAAAACTGTCAGTGAAGAAGATCTTCCTGCCGAATCCGAGGTTAAAGAGCAGTTTGAAGAAAAGCCTGCTCCTACGGCTTCGCCTGACTATACCGACGCTGTGCCTGAAGCTTCAAAGCCTGAGCATATAGGTGAGAGATCGGTGTGTTCCATTGATGCACTTATTCAGAAAATACTTGATGGCGAGAGGCAGTACGATCTGTCAAAAATCGTTTCCGCCTATGAACTTGCTGAAAAGTATCATCACAATCAGAAAAGAGAGTCTGGCGAGCCGTATATAACCCACCCGCTGTCTGTTGCATATATTCTTTTGGAGCTTGGCATGGATACTGATACTATTTGTGCAGCACTTCTTCATGACGTTGTGGAGGACACTCCATGCACTCTTGAAGAATTACAGAAGAATTTTGGCTCAGACGTTGCAATGCTTGTAAATGGCGTTACAAAGCTGAAAAAGGTAGAAACTTTCACCAAAGACGAGCAGAAAGCCGAGAATATCAGAAAAATACTCCTTGCAATGAGCGAGGATATTCGTGTTATTATCATAAAGCTTGCAGATAGACTTCACAATATGCGTACTCTTAATTATTGCAAAGATTCAAAACGCAGAACTATCGCCCATGAAACAATGAACATCTATGCACCGATAGCTCACCGCCTTGGAATACGCTCAATTAAAGATGAGTTTGAAGATCTTGCTTTTTACTATCTTGATCCATATGCTTATGCCGAGATAGACGAGCAAATGCAGCTCAGAAAGGGCAGCCGTGAACAGCTTGTTGAAAACATCAAGCACAAGATACATGACAGGCTTGAAAAGGATTTTGACCCTGTTCCCCTTATCGAGGGTCGAGTTAAAAGCAATTATGGTATTTATAAAAAGGTATATCGAGACGGCAAGGAGATAGACCAGATATATGATCGCTATGCTGTAAGAATTATCGTCAATACAGTTACTGAGTGCTATAACGTACTTGGCATAATCCACGATATGTTCAGACCTATCCCAAACAGATTTAAGGATTATATTTCCACGCCTAAGGCTAATATGTATCAATCGCTTCACACAACTGTTATCGGCAGAGAGGGAATACCTTTCGAGGTTCAGATAAGAACATGGGAAATGCACAGAACGGCTGAATATGGTATCGCCGCTCACTGGAAATATAAAGAGGGCGTAAGGGGTAGCTCAAAGGACGATCAGCGCCTTGCATGGATAAGACAGATAATCGAGTCACAGCAGGAGTCAAACGACGTTGAGGAGATAGTAAGGGCTATCAAAAATGACCTTGCCCCTGAGGACGTTTTTGCTTTCACTCCAAAGGGCGATATGATAACACTGCCTGTTGGCTCAACTGTTATCGACTTTGCTTACGCTATCCACACACAGGTGGGTCATAAGATGTGCGGCGCAAAGGTAGACAAGAAAATGGTGTCTTATGATTATCAGATAAAAACAGGCGAGATAATCGAGATACTTACTACCAACGTTGAAGGTCATGGTCCAAGCCGTTCATGGCTTAATATCTGCAAGACCAATGAAGCCAAATCCAAGATACGTTCATGGTTCAAAAAGGAAAGACGAGAGGAAAATATCTTTGAGGGCAGAAATGCTCTCGAAAGAGAGTTCCGCAGAAATAATATAAGAGTGCCCGAGGAAGAACTTGAGGACTTTCTCAAAATGGATATGCACAGACACAGTTGTGATACTCTTGATGATTTCTTTGCAGCCATAGGTTACGGTGGTGTTCAGCTTTCAAAGGTGATGCAAAGGCTGAAATCTGAGTATAATAAGAAATATGGTGAAAAGGCTCAGCCTGATACTTCTGACCTTGAAAATAAGATAAAGACTTCCAAAAATTCCACCGGTGTTATCGTTGACGGCATCGACAACTGCGCTATCAAGTTTGCTCAGTGCTGTAATCCGCTCCCAGGTGACGAAATAGTCGGCTTTATCACAAGGGGTCACGGCATATCCGTGCATAAAAAGGATTGCGTGAACTATCTTTCGCAGAAAGATGATCCTGAAAATGCCGCTCGTTGGATAAATGTTAAGTGGGAAAGTTCTGAAAAGCATACGGGCTATTTTAAGTGTACTTTGGATATTGTAGCAGTTGACAGAATAGGTCTGCTGGCAGACGTTTCGTCAGCGCTTGCAATGATCAATATTTTTATCTATGAGTCAACCTCAAGGGAACTGAAAAACGGCAATGCAATGCTTTCCGTAACTGTCAGCATTGCAGGAATGGAACAGCTTAACAATGTTATAAACAAGCTTCAGAAAATAAAGAACGTTATTTCTGTTGAAAGAAGCGGTAAATAAGAAAGGACAGATAATGAAAATATTTAGGCTCAAACCATTGAGTGTTTGTGAAACGAACAGCTATATTGTTGCAAGCGAAGAAAATAACTGCGTTCTTATCGATGCACCTGCCGACCCTGATTATATTCTCGGTGAGATAGAGAGTCACGGTCTTACGCTTAAAAAGATCTTTCTTACCCACGGTCATTTTGACCATATCGGTGCTGTGGCTGACCTTGTAGACAGGACAGGCTGCGAGGTGTATATCCACATTATGGATAAGCCTAAGCTTACAGATGACGCAGGAATGCTTGCTAATCTTTTCAGAATAAGAGGACACAGAAATTACACAGGCAAGGTCAATGTGTTTACAGAGGACGATATACTAAAGCTTGACGAGCTTGAATTTGACGCGTTGGAAACGCCGGGACATACAAGCGGTTCTGTTTGTTTCATATGCGGCATGAATATGTTTTCGGGAGATACCCTATTTTCAAGAAGTGTTGGCAGAACTGATATGCCTGATGGAAGCAGCACAGCCCTTATGAAGTCGCTTATGAAAATAGCTGACCTTGGTGGAAATCTAACTGTTTATCCTGGTCACATGAATGTCACGACACTTGACGCTGAGAGAAAGTATAACCCATATCTCAGGCAGGCTGCGGAGGCTTTGAAATGACTCTGATATTCAGCGGCAACGATTATAAATATGAGCTTGAGGGAGTAATGAAGCTTTTTATCCCTGCAACGCTCTTTACCCACGTTTTTTCTGACAGCATAGATACAGAGGACGATTATGTGTTCGCTCAGAAAAAGGATAACGCTGACAATGTTTGTTTGAGCGTTAAGGTGAGATATGACGGCAAGACTTGCGAAAAAGAGGAGTTTGTGCATTTTGAAAGCGACATGGAACTTTCACTTTCAAGACTTCTTTTTAAGGCAATGAGCGAGATAACAGGCATTGTGCCGAAATGGGGCGTTATAACGGGAATAAGACCTGTGAAGCGTGTGAATGATATGCTCAGTGAGGGCATGAACAAGGCGGAGATATTTAAAGCCATGGAGAGCAGATATCTTTGCAGCGAAGAAAAGTGCGATATTGCATACAAAACTGCTATAACCCAGAAGCCTGTCCTCGATGAGCTTGAAAAGGACAGGTTTAGTCTGTATGTGTCAGTGCCGTTTTGTCCCACAAGATGCTCCTACTGTTCTTTCGTTTCGCAATCTATCGAGGGCTGTATGAAGCTTATCCCTGAGTATGTGAACAAGCTGTGTGAAGAGATAGTTTATACTGCGAAGATAACGGAAAAGCTTGGTTTAAAGCTTGACACCGTATATTTTGGCGGCGGCACTCCTACCACGCTCACTGCTGCTCAGCTTGACAGAGTTATGAAAGTCATTGCAAACAGCTTTGATATGTCAACTGTTCGTGAATACACTGTTGAAGCGGGAAGACCTGACACCATAACTGAAGAAAAGCTGAAGGTGCTTAAATCAAACGGCTGTGGCAGAGTATCTATAAATCCACAGACTTTGAATGACAGCGTTCTTGAGGCTATTGGCAGAAAGCACACAACTGCACAGTTTTTTGACAGCTTTGACCTTGCAAGAAAAGTTGGTTTTGATTCTATAAATACCGATATAATCGCAGGTCTGCCAACAGACACAGTGGAGAGCTTTGAGAATACCATTGATAAGCTTATCGAGCTTGCTCCTGAGAATATCACTGTACACACGCTTTCCATAAAACGTGCGGCTAGGCTAAATCACAGCGGTGACAGGGAAGTGCTGAAAAATCCAGCCGATAAAATGGTAGAGTATGCCACAAAAAGACTTCTTGAAAGCGGCTATCTGCCTTATTATCTCTACAGACAGAAGAATATGCTTGAAAATCTTGAAAATATAGGCTGGACAAAGCAGGGTCACGAGAGTTTGTATAATATCTATATAATGGAAGAGGTTCAGACCATACTTGCAATGGGTGCGGGTGGCTCGACAAAGCTTGTTGACAAAGAGGGCGGACGTTTGGAGCGTGTGTTCAATTACAAATTTCCGCTTGAATACAATAAGCATTTTGAGCTTATGCTTAAGCGAAAAAATGAGATAGAGGAATTTTATGCTAAAGAAAAATGAGATTATCAGGCTTGAAATAAGCGGTATGACAAATGAGGGCAACGGAGTAGGAAAGCACGAGGGCATTGCTGTTTTCGTGCCTTTTACTGTTATTGGCGACATTATCGAATGCAAGATAGTCAAGGTCTGCAAAACGTATTGCTATGGCATTATCGAAAATATTGTAAGTTGTTCGGTTGAAAGAACGAAGAACGATTGCCCTGTGTATTCAAGGTGTGGCGGTTGTTGCTTTCGTCACATGAGCTATGAGGAAGAATGCCGTGTAAAAGAGCAGTTCATAAAGGATTCATTTGAGCGTATTGGTAAGCTTTATCCTGAATATGACAGCTTTGAGGGTTGTAAACAGCTTGTTGGCTATCGCAACAAGGCGCAGTACCCTGTAGCAGAGCAGGACGGCAGGGCAGTTTGCGGATTCTATTCAAGGCGTTCTCATCATGTATGCGATCACACCGATTGTGCATTACAGCCTGCTGTATTCAAGGCAATAGCCGATGAAATAATGGCATATGTGAACAAGCGTAAAATAAAGGCATACAACGAGGAAACGGGAAGCGGTCTGCTCAGGCATATTTATCTCAGGCGTGGCGAACACTCAGGCGAGATAATGGTCTGTCTTGTTATTACCGACCTTAAAAAGCGTGGCGTATTTGATGTGCTTGTGGGTGAGCTTTGCAAAAAATATGCTGATATAAAGAGTATAGTTTTCAACGAGAATAGCCGAAAGACCAACTGTATACTCGGACAGAAGCTTGTTACTGCGTATGGAAGCGACACGATACACGATACCATGTGTGGAAATGATATAGAGATATCACCGTTGTCATTTTATCAGGTAAATACAATTCAGGCGGAGCGACTTTATGAAATTGCCGCAGATTATGCTCAGCTGACAGGAAAGGAAACTCTTCTTGATCTTTACTGCGGTGCAGGAACGATTGGTTTGTCAATGAGCAAAAAGGTGAAAAAACTCATAGGTGTTGAGATAATACAATCTGCAATAGACAATGCAAAACGAAATGCGGCAGCAAACAATGTCACAAATGCGGAATTTATATGTGGTGACGCAGGAAAGATAGCAGAGATACTTTACAGCCGTGGCGAACGACCAGATGTGATAATAGCTGACCCTGCAAGAAAGGGCTGCACGAGGGACGCACTGGAGTACATGGCCAAAATGTCCCCTGACAGGATAGTTATGATATCTTGCAATCACGCTACTGCTGCTAGGGACTGTGCTGTGCTGGAAGAGTTGGGGTATAAGACGGTCAAGGTCAAGGGCGTGGATCTGTTTGGGAGGACGGGGCACGTGGAGACGGTTTGTTTGCTGTCAAGGGAAGATAAATAAAAGCCAGACTTCTGAAAAAGCTCGATTTTCTTATATGGAAACATATCTACTGCAAAATGTGTGTCAGGTTGTAACCTCGGATTAGATGTCACAATTTGAGACAGTGGATTAGATGTCAGGCATTTTGGGATGATTTTTGGAAAATGAAAAAGGGTGACAACCAATCCGGCAACTCGACCATTTTGGGTGTTTGCAGGCAGTGGATTAGACGTTAAGAGAGGTTATACAAATCGGGATTTGTATAACTAAAATCTCAACTTTCCTTATTTTATGCGACTTGGCGGTATGC
>OGOC01001858.1_pt1 | contig 15384 bp, 10 predicted proteins | sample 1552561 | NCBI WGS metagenome assembly OGOC01 (sample SAMEA2580148, study PRJEB22360) | human gut metagenome | biome: human gut; feature: human-associated habitat; material: faeces | place: Denmark | collected 2008/2010
GGGTATTCTGAGTGTTTTAGTGCTCCTTTGTCTTAACAGCTGCGGAAGAGAGCTGGAGGAGCGGGAATTTCCGGATACACTAGTGATCCGGGACAGTGCACTCCCGTTTGAAAAATCTTTGCAGACAGAGCAGGATAAAAGCAGCAAATACCTGGATTATGGACAGGTACGCTGTGTCCTGCTGGAAGATGATCTGGCAGAGGATGATGAAAAACTGGGAGAAGTATTGCTGGCACTGGAAAAACGCCCGGCTTTTTCGAGAAATATCTATTTTTTCACAGCAGATGGCAAAGCACTGGAACAGCAGGAGAAACAGAAAGAAAAATCGCAGGATTTAACCGGATTTTATCAGAAAAGCACAGACCATAAAAGAGAAGCTGCCACACTGGGAAGCCTTCTGTACCGTCTGCACAACGGAAGCGGGGAACATAAAATTTTAAAGCTCAAAGAAGAGGATGGCAAACTTGTGCCGCAAAACTATCTCAATGTTTTAAAGAAAACAGAAAACGAAAATACGGCAAAGAAAACAAAAACAACAAAAACAATCCATGGAATAGAGAAACAGACAACAAAAGAGACAGCAGATCAGATCCAACAGGGGATCGCAAAGGAAATCCTGCGTTTTCATGTGCTGGCAAACAGCGACAGCGAAGCAGACCAGAATGTGAAAAAGCAGGTGCGCGATGCAGTAGGGGCTTACATAGAGCCATATCTGCTGGAGTGCGAAAATATCGAAGAAACCAGAGCCACCGTAAATGACCATATGGACGAAATAATAGCGGTATCAAAGGAGACGCTTGCAGCAAACGGTTTTACATATGGCGCATCGGCAGAGATTACACACACCGATTTCCCGGAAAAGACGTATGGAGACTATACATTTCCTGAGGGAAATTACGAGGCGCTTGAAATAACACTGGGCGATGGAGCCGGTCATAACTGGTGGTGCGTGCTGTATCCAAACATGTGCTTTAGGGGCAGTGTGTACGAGGTGGTGGAGGACGAAGCAAAGGAAAATCTTAAGGAGGTACTCACTCCGGACGAGTATGAGAGCATATTTGACAGTGGAAAATATGAAATAAAACTAAAAATCCTTGATATTTTCAGATAAAACAGTTAGTATATTCATGCTGAAAAAATATATTAAAAGAAAATATGTGATGAGAAATTATTTAAGCGTGAATTAATTTAGATATGCAAGAGGATAAGGAGAAAGAAATGACAAAGGATGTAGTAGTATCATTAAAGGGCTTACAGCTCGCACCGGACCAGCAGTCGGATGCGGTAGAGGTGATTGCCCCGGGAGAGTATTATATAAGAAATAACAAGCACTATGTGCTTTTTGAGGAGATAATGGAGGGTGAGACCCAGACACTCAAAAATATGCTTAAATTCAATGAAAATTATCTTGAGTTCACCCGCAAGGGACCTATGAGTGTACATATGATATTTGAGAAGGGAAAGAAAAACCTGACATATTATTATACACCGTTTGGAAGTATCCAGATAGGTATTGATGCCACAAGCATAGAGGTAAAGGAGACTGAGGACGAGATAAGGGCAGAGGTAAAGTATGCACTTGATGTCAACTATGAATTTGTAGGCGACTGTCACATCAATATAGCTGTGAAGAAAAAAGGCGCAGCAGTCAAAATTGCATAAAAGTCTGCCAAGCCTATGGGGTAAAAAATATATAAAGCATATATGGATAGAGCATATAAAAAACAGAGCATGTGAGGATGAAAGCCATCCCACATGCTCTGTTTATGTACATGAAAATTAAATCATGATATTATTTCTGCTTAGCCTTTTTGGCAGCCTCTTTAGCAGCTTTTCTTTCAGCCTTTGCAGCCTCCTCAGCCTTGAGCTGTTCGTTGGCCTTGCTGTAGTTTTCTGCCATTCTTGCACGGAAGCCTTTTTTCTTCTTAGGCTTCTCAAGAGGTCCTCTGATACCGCGGACAGCTGTGATGTAGATACCGCTGACAGAAGCCTTAACCTCTTTCTTTAAAGGAATCTCATCAAAGATCTGCTCGTCTGCGATAAGAGTCATGACTCTTGGTCCGACCTTGGCCTTGACTACAGGCAGCTTTGAGCGGCGCATAAGCTTTGGTGTCTGCTCAATAATCTGCTGTGGGAGACCGGCATCCTTTAGCTTCATACGCTTTTTGTCAATGATTAGCATATTGACTGTCTGTGATGCAGCAGCTATCTGTTCGTCCTGCTCTTCCTTTCTTTTTTGTGCTTTTTTACCGAGGATTGTTAATACTATAAATGCTACCACAAGCACTACTGCGATAACAATAAGTACGATTAATGCTGGATTCAAAACGTATCCCTCCTAAAAATTTGCTTATTTAAATTAATTCTATCAAATATGCTAAAAAAAATCAATCTTTATTGCAAGAATAGGTAAAACCGTAATATAATAGAACTATATTTTGGGAAAAGTCTTTAGAAGATGCAAAGGGGTACTTATTAATGAAGAAAATTGCTCTTCTGGCTGATGGCTGGAGAAGATATGTAACATATTCGTGGGTTGAGGGTATCATGGAAGGCTCTAAAGAGCTGGGACTGGATGTGTGCATGTATTTTTACAACACCAATGGAACCTGGAGTCAAGATCCAAAGTTTAACAAAGGCGAGTATGCGCTGAACGATTTGCCTGATTTAAACAGCTTCGACGGAGTGGTATTTGACTGCACCAATACGATTAACCAGGATGAGATACATTATATGGTCAGAAAGCTTCAGTCGGTAAATGTGCCGGTAGTGAGTATCGGGTATAAGGTTGATGGGTTTTACTATGTGGGCGACGACAATAAGAGGCTGTTTCGCAAGGTGATGGATCATATGTACTATGAGCATGGCTGCAAAAGCTTTGTGTTTGCAGGTGGTCCGCCGTATCATTATGAGAACAGAATGCGTTTTGAGGCTTTCAAGAAGGCTTTAAGTGATTATGGCATACCACTTACAGCTGATAAGTATATGTTTGGTGATTTTGATTATCAGACGGGTGTCAGGTATATGAGTGATTGGCACGAGAGCAAAAAACCGTTACCGGATGTGTTTTTATGTGCAAATGACAATATAGCAGCAGGACTGTGTGCGACAGCAGAGGTTCTCGGATACAAGGTACCACAGGATTTTAAGGTCACAGGCTTTGACAATCTGGATAAGGCTGCGTACTTTAACCCACAGATTACAACAGTGGAGCACAACAGGGGCAATATAGGCAGAAAAGTTCTTGAGATATTTAAGGCGCTTTGGAATGGCACGGGCGATGCTTCTGATAAATACCTTGATTCTGAGTTTATCCCGGCTGAGAGCTGCGGATGCCCTAATACCGGCAGAGTGGATTATCGTAATTACATAAAGAATATTATCAAAGGCTCCGTTGCAAAAGAGCAGGAGGAGGATGCAGTAATGATCCTCCAGAAAGAGCTCGAGGAGTGCAATGAATACTATGATTTGTTTGAGAGATACTCTGACTATATACAGAGCATGAAGTGTGACGGAGTGTATGTGGTCGGTGTTTCTGATCTGGCAGCTGCAAGGAACAATGCACACTTTAGGAAGCATGGCTATGATATTGACGACGAGGTTGTACTCTATGCGGATGACAAGGACAATGGAAAGCTTGAGTTTAAGAGTGTAAATGACCTTATGCAGTACATGCAGAGTGTAAATAAAAACACCTGCTATATGTATTACTCGCTGCATTTCAGGGACGAGATAGTGGGCTATGTAATACTCAGGAATCCTGAGTTTTTGTACGACCATCCTGAGCAGTTTGATATACAGTCTGCCCTGCTCAAGAAGCTTGAGAATCTTTTTAAGCAAAAGGTACTTGAGAATACAAATAATGAGCTTAAGAATCTCTACAACCATGATGCGCTCACAGGCCTATACAATCGTGTGGCATGCAATGAGATGGTCATTCCTATGTTTGCTGAGCTTGAAGACCAAAATGTCGGCTGCACCATAGTATTTCTCGATGTGGATGATTTCAAGGACATAAATGATACATACGGACACCAGTACGGTGACGAGCTTTTAAAGACTGTGGCGAGGGTGCTTGATGAGCAAAAGCCTGAGGGAAGTATGGTATATAGATTCGGTGGAGATGAATTTATCGTGTTTATCCCTGGGGACAGACATGACACTGCTGAGAAGTATATAAAGCGCGTGTATGATATCATGGAGCAGCACAGCCTGTTTATCAGTCACGGCATCATATATACGAAGCCGGGCAGTGGTAAGAGCTTTGACGATTATCTCGTAAGTGCTGACACAAAGATGTATCAGCTTAAGCAGCAGCACAAGCAGAAAAAGGATAGCAATTTCTTAAAGGGAGTGGATATTTCATCCGTTCCTATGATGGTTGACAATAATATACAAATAATGGACAGGGAAGGTCATGTGTGCAGGGTATTTGATTTTTTAAAGCTGAATAATGTAAATTCAGTCCGTCTGCGCATATGGAATGAGCCTGATAAGGTGCCGGAGTCTAAGGGGTATTGCAGTCTTACATATGTTCTCGAGATGGCTCATGTCATTAAAAAATACAAAATGCATTTTCTGCTTGATTTTCATTATTCGGATTACTGGGCAGATCCGGGACAGCAGAATAAGCCTGATGCGTGGAAGAATTTAAGCTTTGATGAGCTGAAGGAGGCAGTGCACAAGTACACATATGATGTGTTATACAGATTAAAAATCATGGATTGTGCGCCGGATATGGTTCAGATTGGCAATGAAATAAGGAGTGGTATGCTGTTTCCGGATGGTGCAGTGCCACAGTACAGGCAGCTGGCTGCGCTTGTAAATGAGGAAATCAGAGCTGTCAGGGAGCTGCTCCCGGAGACAAAGGTCATGATTCATCTGGATCAGGGAGGCAGATATAACTGTATTATGCCGTGGCTTGATTCTATGTTTAATGCGGGCATGCTGCCGATTGACGCGATTGGCCTTTCCTTTTATTCGTTCTGGCATGGTACATTCATGGATTTGAAGGATACTATGAGCAGGCTCATAAAATTATATAATCTGCCGGTTTATATTGTGGAGACAGCTCATCCGTGGAGACATTGCAAAGGAGATCATATCTCGAAGGAACTCATGGAGACTGCAGGCCTTGATGCAGGCAGCGCAGAGCAGAAGAAGTCTCTTGAAATAATCATGCAGATAGCAGCAGAGGTGTCAAAAGATACCGGAAAGACCGGTGTATACTACTGGGAGCCTGTCGGTGTGCCTGGTAAAGGCATGGGAACCTGGTTTGAGAATATGGGTATGTTTGACGAGCATGGCAGGGCTTTGCCGGGCTGGGATGCAATCAGGGACTTTGATCCGAAAAATCCTCCGATTAAAGAGCTTGATAAGTATATTGAATCACTTTATGAGTATGAAGAAACACCGGAGGTGGAGGATTTCATGAAGCTTCTTATGATTCATGGAAATCTAATCTCAAATCCTGAATTTAAGGATGGATTTAATAATTGGCAGATTGAGACAAGCCTCGAAGAAAGACAGTATACACTGGGTAAGGATGGAGTGTTTATCTCTTCAGATGCCAATTTTGACTATTCGATAAGCCAGACGGTGGATATTGAATATACCGGTGAGTATATAGCAGCGGTTGACTATAGAGGAACCAATACAACAGGTGTCGAGGTCGAGCTGTTTATGGATGTGGAGGATGAAAGCGGCGTTCATACATATACAAGCAACATTTTCCCGGCTGATGTCAGGTTTGCGACACATCTGCTTAAGCCGGTAAGGCTGCAAAAGAATGCCAGGGTGACAGTAGGGCTTAGGATGCATACTCCTCCGGTGTTTGCAAAGATAAAGAAATTTTCACTCGTTGTAATTTAACCTGATATGTGATATTGTAGACAGGTATAGTGTTTTGCGGATGCGTTTTTGCCGTGGCAGGGCATTGTACATATAAATAACATGACTTACAGATTTCAGGAGGATTCCAATGAGTGAGAAGAAGAATACAGGTAAGAAGGCAGTCATAGCAGTGATTGTGATTGCACTTATCGTGGTAATTATTGCGCTTGTTGCTGTGATAAGCAACAAGAGCAAAAAGGATGGCTCAAAGAGCGCAACAGAGGCAGGCACCGAGGCCGGCAGCGAGACGATGCGAAGCGGACAGTTTGACATAGACTACGCAAAGCAGGTTACAAAGCTTGCAGACTATTCAGGTGTTGCAATTACAGTCTCAAACGATTATGAGATAAACGATACAGCAAAGCAGAAATATCTGACCAATGTGCTTCAGTCATATGGTGCAGATGCGTACAAGCAGGTTACAGATCGTGATACAGTTGCAGATGGCGATTATGTCAAGGTTGATTACACAGGATATAAGGATGGCAAAGCATTTGATGGTGGTTCTGCTACAGATGTGATGCTTGATGTGACAAATAACAGCCAGGTCGGCGGTTCATCCTTTATTGATGGATTTACAAAGCCTATAATCGGAGCCAAGGTGGGTGACAAGGTTAAGGGTGACGTGACATTCCCTGAGGATTATGGCAACGATGACCTAAACGGACAGACAGTTACATTTGAGTATACAGTAAAGGGCATTTACTCAGCAGATCCTGTTGCACTTGCTGATATGACAGACGAGCAGGTTAACACAGTGTTTGGAAAGGCAGGGGTGACAACTAATGCCCAGCTTACCACACAGATTGAGAAAGATTTGAAGCAGCAGCTCTACAGCGCTGAGGTTGACAAGATAAAGAGCTACATGATTGAAAACAGCACAGTCGAGATTCCTGATGAGTATCTACAGGCCAGACTCAATGAGTATATTGCTTCATTTACCAAAGAAAATGTCAAGGATGGACAGACACTTAAGAAATATTTAAAGTCCAACTACAACATGACAGTGGATCAGGCCACAGAGAAGTGGAAGGAGAATCTGACAGACCAGATAAAGACAGAGTTCATCTTTGGGCTTATAGCTGAGAAGGAAAATATCAAGATGGATGATGATGCCTTTAACAGCTATGTGGATTACATCGTATCAGCCAGCAATGGTCAGTTCAGCAAGGCTTCTGAGGTATACAAGTATTTTGGAAGCGGACACAAGGATGAGGGAAAGACATACCTTAAGAACCAGTACCTTGTAAACAAGGCTATCGATACAGTCACAGAGAAAGCAAATGTGACATTTGAGGATGGCAGTGCAGCGCCGGATACTTCAAGTGGCAGCGCGGATGCCGAATAATAACGATAAATATGCTGTCTGTGGTGATGCGCAGGCAGCTTAAATGGAGGATTAGATAATGGAACTTACAAACATACGCGAGATTTTCCGCAACAAGGACAAATTCGCTGACAAAGAGGTGACTATCGGAGGATGGGTCAGAAGCAATCGTAATTCAAAGAATTTTGGATTTATCGTGGTAAACGACGGTACATTTTTTGAGCCAATCCAGGTTGTATACGGAAATGGCTTAGACAACTATGATGAGGTTGGCAAGATCAATGTCGGAGCTGCAATTATCGTAAGGGGTACACTTGTGCTCACTCCGGATGCAAAGCAGCCATTTGAGATTCAGGCTACTGAGGTGACTGTTGAGGGTGCATCCACACCGGATTATCCTCTGCAGAAGAAGAGACATACATTTGAGTATCTTCGTACAATCTCACACTTAAGACCTCGTACCAATACTTTTGAGGCAGTTTTCAGAGTGCGTTCACTCTGCGCATATGCTATTCACAAATTCTTTCAGGAGAGGGATTTTGTGTACGTGCACACACCGCTTATCACAGGAAGTGACTGTGAGGGTGCAGGAGAGATGTTCCAGGTGACCACACTTGATTTGAACAATCTCCCTATGACAGAGGAAGGAAAGGTGGATTTCTCAAAGGATTTCTTTAATAAACCTACCAACCTTACTGTTTCAGGACAGTTAAACGGCGAGACATATGCTATGGCATTCAAGAATATCTACACCTTCGGACCTACCTTCCGTGCGGAGAATTCAAACACCACACGTCATGCGGCAGAGTTCTGGATGATTGAGCCTGAGATTGCTTTTGCAGACCTTGAGGATGATATGATGCTTGCAGAGAGCATGCTCAAGTATGTTATCAACTATGTGCTTGAAAATGCACCTGAGGAGATGGCATTTTTCAACAATTTCGTGGACAAGGGACTCCTTGACAGATTAAGAAATGTTGTTGAAAATGATTTTGCCCGTGTGACATATACAGAGGCTATAGATATCCTTTCAAAACACAATGACAAGTTTGATTACAAGGTATCATGGGGCTGTGATTTACAGACAGAGCATGAGAGATACCTCACAGAGCAGATTTATAAGCGCCCTGTATTTGTCACAGATTATCCGAAGGAGATAAAGGCCTTCTATATGAAACTGAATGACGACGGAAAGACCGTTGCAGCAGTTGACTGTCTCGTGCCGGGAATCGGAGAAATCATCGGTGGAAGCCAGAGAGAGGATGATTACGACAAGCTTCTTGCCAGAATAAATGAGCTTGGACTTTCAGAGGATGACTACAAGTTCTACCTTGACTTAAGAAAATACGGCTCTGCAAGACACGCAGGCTTTGGACTGGGCTTTGAGAGATGCGTAATGTATCTTACCGGCATGGGCAATATCCGTGACGTTATCCCATTCCCTAGAACAGTTAATAATTGTGAGCTGTAATCACGAATGAATTTCATACATGAATAATTACTGCCCTTTGCACATATATATGATGTGTGGAGGGCGTTTTTATGTGGAGAAAAATCAAAGGTCCTGTGATAACAATATGTATCATGCATCTTACGGCGCTTTTGTGCCTTATCATACTTTCCATAGTACAGTGCTTTGTCGACATGGCGGAGTGGATAAAGTTTGCACTTGCCATGGCGGTCAATATAGTGGTGGGGCTTGTGTGCGGATTTTTGCTCAAATGCTGCTTTCACCGCAGACGTTTTATCAGGGTGACGGTCGTAGCATACTGGATAACGTATGTGATAGCAACAGTGGTCATAGATATAGGTGAATCCAAAAATATTTTCGAGCTTTTGATAATACTCCTTCTGGTAATGTTTTCAGCGCTTGTTTTTCGCTAAAAAAGGACTTTTCATATTGATAATGCTGTGATATAATGTTGAAAGCAAATATGATGTGTCAATGAGACATCGTTAAATGAAAAGGAGATAAAAATGAAACACGTAAAGACATTAAATACAAGAAAATTACAGAACACTGTTAAAAAGGGCGGATGTGGCGAGTGCCAGACATCATGCCAGTCAGCTTGCAAGACATCTTGTACAGTTGGAAACCAGACTTGTGAGCAGTACAAATAGTCATAGGTGAAGCGGATTTAAAGAGTGTGCGCTGATAGGTGCACACTCTTTTCGCAGTGGTAATTTTAAAATGTGTATAGAAAGAGAGGAATATTGTAGTGGTTCATCAGTACAAGAACAACGGCTATAATATTGTCTTAGATGTCAACAGTGGCGCAATCCATGTGGTGGATGATGTCACATATGACGTTATTGAGCTGTTTGAGGACAACTCAGCTAAGGAGATTATTGAAAAGCTTGTGGACAGGTATCCACAGACGGAGATAGAAGAAGCAATACAGGAAGTAAATGAGCTTAAGGATAATGAAGAGCTCTTCACAGAAGATACATACAAAGAACGTATCATAGATTTCAAGAAGCGCCAGACAGTTGTAAAGGCACTTTGCCTTCACATAGCGCACGACTGCAACCTTGCCTGCAGATATTGTTTTGCAGAGGAGGGCGAGTATCACGGCAGACGAGCTCTCATGAGCTACGAGACAGGAAAACAGGCACTTGATTTCCTGATTGCCAATTCAGGCAGCAGAAGAAACTTAGAGGTAGACTTCTTTGGAGGAGAGCCTCTCATGAACTGGGATGTGGTGAAGCAGCTTGTGGCATATGGAAGAGAGCAGGAGAAGCTTCATGACAAGCATTTCAGGTTCACACTCACCACAAACGGTGTGCTCTTAAATGACGAGATTATGGAGTTTGCCAACAAAGAGATGGATAATGTAGTTCTTAGTATAGACGGACGCAAGGAGGTTCATGACCGTATGAGACCTTTCAGAAAGGGTGCCGGCAGTTATGACCTTATTGTTCCGAAATTCCAGAAGTTTGCAGAGAGCAGACATCAGGACAAGTACTATGTGAGAGGTACATACACACATTTCAATACTGATTTTTCAAAGGATGTGCTTCATCTGGCTGATTTAGGTTTCAAGCAGATTTCGGTTGAGCCTGTAGTGGCACAGCCTACAGATGAGTATGCACTTAAGGATTCTGATTTACCTGTGCTTTTTGATGAGTACGACAGACTTGCAGCAGAGATGGTAAAGAGAAACAAGGCAGGAAACGGCTTCAATTTCTTCCATTTTATGATAGATTTAGAGGGAGGACCTTGTGTATATAAGCGTCTTTCCGGTTGTGGCTCAGGAACTGAGTACCTGGCAGTGACTCCATGGGGAGATTTATATCCATGCCACCAGTTTGTGGGCAATGAGGACTTCCTTATGGGTAATGTCTGGGATGGCATCAAGGCCACTGACATCCAGGATGAGTTTAAGTGCTGTAATGTTTATGCCAAGGAAAAATGTCGCAACTGTTTTGCCAGATTCTATTGCAGCGGTGGCTGTGCCGCCAACTCATACAACTTCCACGGCACAATCACTGATGCCTATGATTTAGGCTGCGAGCTGCAGAAGAAGCGTATAGAGTGCGCTATCATGATTAAGGCAGCAGAGGCTGATATGGCAGATGATGCACAATAATTTGAATTTGTCACGGGAAACGGATAGCGGTATTTGTGACCCGTGTGCGAATATATTTGCCATCTGTATACTTATATGGATGGTAGCAAAATGACAGGAAGGTATAAGAAAATGAAAAAAGGAAAGAGTTGGGTGATTATCCTTGTGGCAGTCATTTGTATCGGCTTGCTGGGCTGGTATTCCACTGCAGTAATCACCGACACAAAGCAAAAGCAGGAGGCAACTGCTAATGGTGAGAGCACCAAGGATAAGGATTATCAGAATATCAAGCTTGGTCTCGACCTCTCAGGTGGTGTTTCAATCACCTACCATATCAAGGACAAGAATCCTTCAGACAAGGATGTAAATGATACTATCGCAAAGCTCGAGGAGCGTGCAGAGAGCTACACAACAGAGTACTCTGTATACAAGAGCGGGGATGACCGTATCACTGTAGAGATTCCGGGTGTTGACGACCCTAACAAGGTACTCGAGGATCTTGGAAGTCCGGGATCACTGTACTTCATCGCCCAGTATGACAGTGACGGAAATGCCAACTATACACAGGACACATCGGTTGAGGGCGGCTACAAGCTCAACTATGATATTGACACCTTAAAGGCCAATGGTTCAGTCATCCTCGATGGTAACGATGTAAAGGATGCAAGCGCCCAGTATGACCAGTCATCATCTACATCAACCAAGGAGCCTGTTGTTTCATTAAAGCTCAAGGATAAGGCTATTGACACATGGGCAGATGCCACAAAGAAGGCAAAGGATGCAGGACAGTCAATCGGTATATACTATGATGATCATTTCATCAGCGTTCCTACAGTAAGCGCCGTTATCTCAGATGGTAACTGTGTAATCAACGGAATGAAGGATTACGACGAGGCAACAAGCCTTGCAACATTTATCCGTGTCGGAGCCATCAACCTCCAGCTCGAGGAGTTAGAGTCAAATGTTGTTGGCGCACAGCTCGGTGGAACAGCGCTCACAAATGCAGTAAAGGCTGCAATTATCGGAATTATCTTAATCATGATATTCATGATTGTGCTCTATGGTATACTCGGTGTGGTTGCATCTATCGGACTTGCACTCTACTCAATGCTTACAGTACTGTTTATTTACTGGTTTGAGATTACACTTACACTGCCGGGTATCGCGGGTATCATCCTTGGTATCGGTATGGCAGTAGATGCAAACGTTATCGTATTTGCCCGTATCCGTGAGGAAATCGCAGGTGGCAAATCAGTGCTTGCTGCAGTAAATGAGGGCTACAAGAAGGCTCTTTCAGCCATCCTCGATGGACAGGTTACTACATTTATCGCAGCACTTGTGCTTATGGTGCTCGGTTCAGGTACAGTAAAGGGCTTTGCATACACACTTATGATTTCAATTATTCTGTCACTGTTTACAGCTCTTTTTATTGCAAAATACCTTACAAGAGCATTTTACGGTGTCGGTGTCAGAGCTGAGAAGTTCTACGGCAAGGCAAAGAAGAGAAAGGTTATCAGATTTGTACAGAACAGAGTTAAATACTTTGTTATCTCAGGTGTAGTTATACTTGCAGGTATCGGCGGCATGATTTATTTCGGTGCTACAAGCGGCAATGCATTAAACTACAGTCTTGAGTTTGTAGGTGGTACATCAACCACTGCAGACTTTGGCAAGGATTATACAGCCGCAGAGGTTGAGAAGGACATCGTGCCTTCAGTATCAAAGCTCCTTGGCAATAGTGCAGTGCAGGTTACTACAGTCCAGGGCAGCCATGATGTCACATTAAAGACACGTACACTTTCACTCGATGAGAGACAGGATCTCGCAGCTCTTCTTGAGAAGGATTTCAATGTTGATGCATCAACTATAGAGACTCAGAGTATCAGCTCAACAATCAGTGGAGAGATGAGAACAAACGCTGTAAAGGCAGTTATTATTTCATGTATTTTCATGCTGTTATATATCTGGTTCAGATTCAAGGACATCAGATTTGCTTCAAGTGCTATCCTTGCGCTGGTACATGATGTGCTTGTTGTAGTCACAGCATATGCACTTATCAGAATCTCAGTCGGCAGTACGTTTATCGCATGTATACTTACAATCGTAGGTTACTCAGTCAACGATACAATCGTTATCTTTGACCGTATCCGTGAGAACCTTCACGGTATCAAGAAGTACTCAGCAGATGAGCTTGCTGATATAGCAAACGAGTCCCTTACACAGACACTTTCACGAAGCATCAATACTTCGCTTACTACATTTGTTATGGTATTGTTACTCTTTATCTTTGGTCATACATCAATCAGAGAGTTCTCATTACCACTCATGGTAGGTGTGCTTTGCGGAACATATTCTTCAATCTGCATCGCTACAGAGCTGTGGTATGTGATGAAGCTTTATCTGGGCAAGAGCGCCATCAAAAAGCAGGCGGCTGCACCGGCTAAGGTTTCTAAAAAAGCTAAGAATTAATAATTAATTTATGGCCCGGCCTTTAAAGGCTGGGCTATTGTTTTTTGTGGACTTATTAATATATGCAGATATGTTTATATATTTATAAATTTATGTGCGGAGTAATAGAATGGAGCATTATTTATATGAAAATTTTTCTGATTTATCTGCTTCTTATGAATATAGCAGGCTTTGCTGCGATGGGAATTGACAAGTGTAAGGCCAGGGCACACGCATGGCGCATCCCGGAGAAGACATTATTTGGGCTCAGCCTGCTGGGTGGAAGCGCCGGTACCTGGGCTGGGATGTATGCCTTCAGGCACAAGACAAAGCATTGGTATTTTGTAAAGGGGATGCCGCTTATTTTCTTTATCCATGTGGTTATTGCATGTGTTATCTACAGGAATTTCTATTAGAAATTTCTATTAGAAATTTAATTATACAAGGTAACAAAATACTTAATGTAGGTAAAAAGTAACAAAAAAATGTGGCATATAAGTACATAATTGTGTATAATAGATAACAGGTACAAAACCACTACACAACTATCAAGGAGGGCAAAATAATGTGGGCATATGAAAGTGTATTTTATCAGATTTATCCGTTAGGCTTCTGTGGGGCACCATTTGAGAATGATGGTGTTTTGGAGCACAGAATTTTGAAAGTGAATGACTGGATACCTCATATCAAAAAGCTTGGGGCAGATGCAATCTATTTTTCACCGGTGTTTGAATCTGATACACACGGATATAATACAAGGGATTATACAAAAATAGACACAAGGCTTGGCACAAACGAGGACTTCGCACAGGTTTGTGACAATCTGCACAAGGACGGCATAAAGGTAGTGCTGGATGGTGTGTTCAATCATGTGGGAAGAGGCTTCTGGGCATTTCAGGATGTGCTTAAAAACAGAGAAAGCTCACCATATGTAAACTGGTTTGACCGTATAGCGTTCGATGGCAATTCAAACTATAATGATGGATTGTGGTACGAGGGCTGGGAAGGAAACTATGATCTGGTCAAGCTTAATCTGAGAAATGAGGATGTAATCCAGCATATCTTTTCAGCGATAAAGGGCTGGGTAGACGAGTTTGATATAGACGGGCTGAGACTTGATGTGGCATACTGCCTCGACCATGATTTCATCAGAAGACTAAGGGAGTTCTGCGACTCACTAAAGCCGGATTTCTTCCTGGTGGGAGAGACACTGCATGGTGACTACAACCAGATTATGAATGATGCAATGCTTCACTCGGTAACGAACTATGAGTGCTATAAGGGTCTGTACTCGAGCTTTAATTCCATGAATATGTTTGAGATAAATCATTCGCTTCTCAGACAGTTCGGACCGGAGCAGTGGACTCTCTACAAGGGTAAGCACCTGCTGTCATTTGTGGACAATCATGATGTGACAAGAGTGGCAAGCATACTGACCAATGAAAAGCATCTGCCACTAATCTATGCAATTGCATTTGGTATGCCGGGCATCCCTTGTGTGTACTATGGCAGTGAGTGGGGAGAGAAGGCAAAAAAAGAAGACGGTGACCCGGCTCTGAGGGCATGCTTTGAAGCGCCACAGTACAATGAGCTGACTGAATGGATTTCAAAGCTCGCAGAGGCAAAGAAGCAGTCAAAGGCACTCTGCTACGGTAATTTCTATTCGGTTGTGCTCACAAACGGCCAGTGCGTTTTCGGTCGTGAATGTGATGGCGAAAAGGTATTCGTGTGCATCAATGCCGCAGACCAGTCGTTTTTCGCGGGCTTTGATATGGGAAAGGGTGATGCCACAGACCTGATTACAGGTGAGCAGGTTACATTAAACGGTGGCCTTGAGCTGCCACCTTACAGTGCATACTTTTTGAGATAACATTTGTATGGACAATAAAAGAAATAATAGAAGAAAAAATGAAAGAAAAGAGCTCATATGTGCTGCCACAGCCGTAGTGGTACTTTACACAGCTATGGAGTCGATAGGCATCACATGCCCCATTAAGTTCATCACCGGAATATCATGTGCAGGCTGTGGCATGTCGAGGGCATGGATGGCATTTTTACAGCTTGATATAGCAAAGGCATTTGCATACCATCCGCTTTTTTGGCTTGTGCCTATTGCGGTAATAGTTCTTTTGTGTAAATCTAAAATAA
>OGOC01001870.1_pt1 | contig 15246 bp, 7 predicted proteins | sample 1552561 | NCBI WGS metagenome assembly OGOC01 (sample SAMEA2580148, study PRJEB22360) | human gut metagenome | biome: human gut; feature: human-associated habitat; material: faeces | place: Denmark | collected 2008/2010
ATCAGATAACTCGTAAGGATAGAGAAACTATAAGAGACAAGTGTGAATATGTAGTATATAAAAAATTAGCCACTCTCTCAAGGCTATCTTTTACTTTATATGAACAAGGACGTCCTGATTTGATAGCGGAATTATTTAATTCTGTTGATTCTTTTATAAAGTCAATTTATACTATTGAGTCTTTGTTATCTAATACTTCGGTATATTTTGAATATAAAACCAATGTATGGCTTTGTATTGCTAATAACGCAATTACTAATTATAGAGATTATTGGATATTTTGTGAGGCTGCATTGAAAAAATGCGGAAAATGGGAGGAAATATATAAAATTAGTTCATTCAAGGCAATATACAATGCAATAGATAAAGATGCACTATTAGAGTGGGAAAATCAAAAACAATATGAGATTCTGAGGTTACTATATCCACAGTTGGAAGTGCCTGATATTCGTATAAAAGGAAAAACAGTTAGTCTTTTAGAACAGGCTGATTCTATTTTTAAGAAATCGGAACTATCAGACACTTTTAGTTCTTTAGGTCATGCTATAAGAAAACAGCGTCCGGCATGGGGATGCAACGATATAGAAGGTAGAACAGCTGAAGAAAAGGTTTTGTCATTATGGAATACTCTTCCACATGATACTTTTTTGATGGCACTACTTTGTCTCAATTCTGGAGATTCACATATTATCCTTGAGCAATTAAAAGAATATGCAAGGACTGATGTTCTGGATATTTTATACAGCTCGGAGATACATCCCAAATTGCAAATAGGATTAGAAGCCGGAACAGTGGGTAATTTGGATTTTCTTTTTTCATTATGGGAATTAGGATATAGATATCATACCCACCAAGAATGGCAGGTGCACGGAAATATAACAAGTACTAAACAAATGAAACTTTATTGTTTAGACAAGTTCTATGATATGAGTTTAGATATTGATTTGAAAGAGATAATGAATAGTATTGCTCTTAGAGCAATTTGTATGGTAGAAGCCATTAAAACCAATGATTTGTTCTGCACTAGTAATCCTAATTGGAAATCATATATAAATGGAGTACGTGGTGCAACTTTACAACATCCATTAAATCAATATTGGGGATATATTGATATGGCTTTCGATGCTTATCATTTTACAGATGGGCAGAGTATGAGAAGTTATCTTTCTCAAAAAGAACCCGGGATAAAATTAGAAAAGGGCTCTGAAAAAATAGAAATAAATTCAGCTATTTACAAAGCCTTATCTGTTTTGTATCCAGAAGTATATAACATGAATTCGTAATGATGTTTATGTTGCGTCCGAAGATATATAAATCATCTTTTTCGTCATTCCCCCGTCAATAGTGATGTTTTCTCCATTGATGAAATCATTGTTTTCCTCGCAGAGAAACAGACACATGCGGGCAATATCTTCCGGTTTACCTACCCGGCGTGAAGGATGCTGTGAATGGTCTTCCGGTTGGAGTTGATTATAATCATGGGTCTGTATCCATCCCGGAGCAATGGAATTTACGGTGATATTCCATTCGGATAAAGACAAAGCCAATGCATGAGTCAAAGAATAGATACCACCTTTCGATGCTGCATAACCTTCACTTCCCGGTTCACTCATCAGATAACGTGTAGAGCAGATATTTACAATTCGGCCGTATGGGTTGGGAGAGGGCTGCTTTTTACGATGGATGGCAAGCAGCCGGGAAGTGATGAATACAGGACGCAGGTTAATAGAAAGAATTTTGTCGAAATCCTCTACACTTGTTTCTGTGATAGAAGAAAATTTGCTGATACCGACGTTGTTGACAATAATATCAATATCGTTCCATTCGGCAAGAATGGTTTGCATACAACTTTCAAGTGCGTTTTTATCACTTACGTCGACCTTATGGAACATAGCCCCGGTTGCCTTCGCAGTCTCCTGTCCCGATGTTTCGTTTATATCACAAAAGGCAACTTGATTTCCAGCTAGGCAAAAAGCTTCTACTATTGCTTTGCCTATTCCTTCCGCTCCGCCTGTTATAAATACTCTTCTTTTTGAATCCTCCGGTTTTGAAACCGTTGAAGTGTGAGACTTCGATTCAGCCGGACGTACTGCTGTTAGTTTCTTCTTACCATATTTTTGTGCTTGTTTCCAAGCAGCTTTTCGGGCTTCGTATTGTTCCTGTTGTCTCTCTATGTAATTATCTGCCATCGTTATTTTTTATTTATTGGCAAATGTAAAGTATAAAATGGATAAATACAAGAATCGACCGCTCTTTTGCAGGCAAAGGAGCGGTCGATTTCATTCAGATGATCGTTCAAAATTTAAAACTTCATCGGATCTATCTCTGCATATTTAATTCGTTGACGGCGCCAAGTGTAAATGGCATGCAGCTTCCCGTCTTTCCCCTGAATAATGCTAGGGTAAGAGTATTGGCTGATCGGACTATCTTCTAATGTAAGAACAGGTTGCCAATTGATACCATCTTCTGAAACGGCCACACAGAGCGGAGTACGCGGACCTTTGGGAGTTCCGGGCAATGTAGCGAAATTATTGTAGATAAGGATATGTCTACCGTCTTTCATTGTCACGGCATCCGTTCCGGAATTATTATTCGGGACATTCAGCAGCGTTACTTTACTCCATGTGTCACCATTATCACTGCTCCACGCAGTTGCTACCTGTGCGTTACGTGTACGGCAGAGTATCTGTAATCTTCCGTCCTTATGCTTCAGAATACTGGGTTGTATTGCATAAATAGGTTTGGTTCCTTCTCCTTTGATAGCTTCTCCGCCTTCCTGGTCATCCACATTCACACCTCCCTTTTTACGATTTTGGGTGGGGACAGATAACTCGGCATCCAGTGGTCCGACCATCTTCCAGGTCTTGCCTTTATCATCGGAAATCTCGAAATGGACACGCCATCCGTTACTTCCTTCCGTACTGGAAGGGCAGATGATACGCCCATTGATATATTCCGGTTTATTCTTAATAGGTCCAAGAAAACCTTTTGGAAGCGCTTCGCGTTTGCTCCAGGTTTTTCCTCCGTCGCGTGAACGGACAAGCCATCCTGTCCAGTCGCTCACTTTCAAACCTATTTTATAAAACAGAATCAGATCACCTCCGGGAATCTGGAAAAGAACCGGGTTCCAGCAAGCTTTTCTGCGGGCAATAAGTGTTCCTTTTGCATCTTTCACCGGGGTACAGGTTGAATCGATTCCGGCTAATACTGCTTGTGGGTCTTTGAGTGAAAACACACCGTCGGCAGCAAGTTTGGGGGTGGTCCATTCTTTAGAGCCTTTAGGTTTACGACATACCCAGATGCAACAATCCGGATTGCGCTCTTTGGTTCCTCCGAAGAAAGAGGCTACGAGATCACCATTTTTCAGTTCTACTATCGTAGCTCCGTGACATTCGGGGAAAGAAGCGTTTTCGTACAGGAACTCATCACTTAGAATAGCCGTATTCCGGGTGGGAATGTCTACACTGAAATGATATTTTCCCGATCCGATTTTTTCTTTCCGTCCATCCGGAAGATGTACTTCCCCCGTCGTATTGGCGGGAAGTTCGATATCCCATTCCAAATGTGTGGGAGTCTTTGTCCATCGACTGGTTATTTTTCCGTAGATACTCATGTACGATGCATCCACGTTACTCAATTCCTGAATTTCAAAAGCCGGCTGGAAGACGATATGCTTGTAACCGGACTTCCAGCGGTCCGCACGGATACCTGCCAGGTTATTGAAGCACCAAGGCAATAAATCACCTAAAAGCATCACGTGATTACCGCTATTCATTTCAGGATTTGCCGTATCACCGTTCCATAACTCCCAAATAGTGGTAGCACCTTTTTCAACCATATATCCCCAGGAAGGATATGTTTTATTGGTAGCCAGTAGATAAGCTACATTGGCATGGCCGCGACGGCTCAATTCACGCAATAACCATTGTACGCCGATCACTCCGGTACTTATATGTCCCTTGTTGGTTGTAATAATGGAAGTTACGGCATTTTTAGCAACTTCATTGATGTAGTTCTTTGGCACCAGACCAAAAGCAAGTGGCAAGATATTGGCAGTAACTGTGTTGTTACCATAGAAAATACTATCCGGATATAAGGTATGTCCCGGTACGGGAGAGGTACCTTCCTTTACGTGAAGAAAACGGGCATTGAATGCGTCTTTCATGCGATGTTCCAAATCTTCCCATTCTTCTGCGTCAGCTTTCAGCCCTTGCAAGCTTGCAAAGCGGTGCATCAGTTGTAATACCTTCAGATAATAAGCCGTTGCAATCAAAGCTCCGTCAGTCTTGCGGGAAGGGTCCTTACTATGAATTAACTCCAGTGATTCGGGCGGAACGCACCAGTCACCATATTTATCTTTGGTGATGATAAAATCTTCTGTCATGTAGTATTCCCGGATATGAGATACCCACTTCTTGATAGCCGGATAATTCTCTTCGATCGGACGTTTATCTCCAAAGTTTGTGAAAAGCATGTCGCAGGCCATTGGTAAAGCGGCAGGCCAGGTCACATTGTCCGAGTAGTAGTTCCAGTATGCCGGGGCTACATCAGGAATACAGCCGTCTTCCCGTTGTGCTTCGCGGATGTCACGCGTCCATTTGGTATACATGGCGTAATTATCGAAAAGCATGCTTTCTCCCCAACAGCCCATGGTACGGTCACCCAACCATGGTTGGCGTTCATTCCGTTGCGGACAGTCAACCGGCATCCCTTTATAGTTGCTCCGGATTCCCCAAAATGCATTACGGATAATTTTATTCAGAGTTTCGTCAGAACAGTTGAAAGTACCGATATGCTCCATTTCATCTTCTACTACTTCGGCAATGAAATCTTCTGCCTTCGCATTCGGATAACCGCTGACTTCTACATAACGGAACCCATGATAAATAAAGCGAGGTGCCCAGGTAGCATCTTTTGTTTCGCGTCCGCTGACAACATATACATCTGTAGAACGGGCATCCCTGAAGTTTCTTGTATAAAGTTCGCCATTGTTTTGCAGACTTTCTGCAAAACGGAGACGGATGCTATCGCCAGCCTGTCCTTTTATCCGGAAACGTACCCAGCCCGCCATATTCTGACCGATATCCAGGATATATTTGTTACCAAGCTTTTTTATAGAAACGGGCTTCAGGGTTTCTGTAACTTTCATGCCCGGCATCATTTGTGCACGCAATGTTCCTGAAGGAATACTGACACGTTGGGCCGGCATCCAGTTTTTGTCATCATATCCGGTTTGAGTCCAGGCTCCTAGCTCTTTACGAGCATCATATTCTTCGCCATCATATTCATTATTGCTACGGATAGGACCTTCAGTAGTCAATTTCCATGAAGTGTTTGTAGCAATCGTTTCTTTGCTGCCGTCTGCATATTCCACAATCAGATTCAACCGGAGTTTAGGATAACCGAAAGTCGGTATCTTATACGGTTTATAGTTCTGACGCATCGTATAGAAGCGACCATTTCCAAGAGTTACTCCAATAGCATTTTCTGTTTGAAGCAGTGAAGTAACATCGTATGTGTTGTACAGAATTGTTTTCCGGTAGTCGGTAGGAGCAGGTGCCAGTACTTGATTGCCGATGCGTTGTCCGTTGATAAACAACTCGTACAATCCCATTCCGGCGATATGTACTGTGGCACGTTTCACACTTTTCTTTACTGCAAACTCTTTACGGAGATAACGGGCTGCCAAACGGCTCCATTGTGTTTCGCTGTCTCCGGGAGCGGCCCTGTCCAAGCCGATCCATTGCCCTTGCCAGTCCGCTTCATTAAATAGTCCGGTGGTCCAGAAAGCCGGAGCACTCCAATTTGTTGCACCTTTGTTGGTGTCTATTTTCACTTTCCAATAGTAGGAGGCATTACATTTTAATGTTTTTCCCTGATAAGTGATCCATTGGGAAGCGTCAGATTCAATCTTTCCTGAATCCCAAATATCTCCTTTTCCTTGTTCCAATAGCTCCGGGGAAGATGCGACAAGAATGTGATACGCAGTTTGCATCACATTCTGTTCATCCGATTCGATGCGCCAACTCAATCGGGGTTGGCGCACATCGATACCTGCCGGATTTTTCAACTGCTCCGTTCGCAGGTCAGTGATACCTATGGCTGCGTATAGTGAACCTGCAAAGAGCAGAAGAAAGAAAAATGATACTATTCTTTTATTCATAAGTATGTTTTCATCATTCGTTTATATAAGATTATTTATTCCATTTTTGTTGTGCGTCCGGTAACTCTGTCCAGTCTTTCCCTATATAGTTCTTACTACTGTCCACTACAATCAGGATATGGTCGTTTCCACTGCAATAACCACTGTCGTGCTGGAATTTGTGCACTCCGTTATCAAATTCTCCGATGTATTCCAGTTTACCATCTTTCGTGGTGTACCACCAAGCATTCTTTTTCGCGCCGCTAATCTTGCTGAAATCAACTTCCATCGGACGTCCGGTATAGTTGTATACCATCAGATAATCATTTCCACGTGTAGCGATAGCGCGGTCATAACGTTCTCCATTCTGTCCTGTGATGATAGACTGATCGGGTATGCGTTCAAAGAACGGGAAAGTTAACATCAGGTTTTTCAGATACTTCATCTGATTGTAGCCCGGATCATTCAAAGCATCATACCAAGGCTTCTTTGCACCATAAGCACCACCTACACCCGGTTTGATAAATTGCATGATGGAATTATGACCGTAAGTATGTCCGAAAGAACCTGCAAATACAGACCAATAAGCATAACGACGTACGTCATAATCCTTCCACAACAGTTCGTTTTCATCGTGCAGACCATGAGGTATTTCTTCATAGATCGGTTCACCGTCAATCACAGGCTTCATGGGTTTCATGGCCAGGCTGCGTTCTACAAAACGCCAGTTATCCTCTTCCGTATTTTCTTCGATAGGGTAGTCACCATCTCCGAAACGTTGTCCGTAGCGACGATGTCCGCTTTGAAACATGTTGAAATCCAACCAGGGAGCGTTATTGAACCAAGTTGCGGAAGTTGTTCTTCCACGTGGATGGAATGTCATCAGGTGATTTTTGTCGATAGCTTTGATAGAGGTTGCCAAAGCTTCCCATTCAGCAGTTTTCACGTCGCCACGGATATCTCCACCGATAAACCAGATAATATTCGGTTCGTCCTTATAACGCTCTGCCAAAAACTTGCCGTATGCTTTTGCCTGTTCTACAGTCATCTCGCCCCGGTTCACCGGGCTTCCCCAAATGCAGACCATGCCGATATATTGTCCCTTCTTTGCTGCTGTACGGATGATGTAATCCATGTGATCCCAATAACCGTATACGCCTTTTTGATTGATGTTTTTGAAGTTGTATCCGTCAATCATCGAATATTGTCCGTAGATATTCATAGACGGAACATTGTTCAACGTTTGAACCTGAATCACGTTGTATCCGCGACGTTTGCATTGTTCCAGGTAATATTCGGCTTCATCCCGGTTCAAGCGTTCGGGCAATAGCCAACCGGTTTCTCCTAACCAAAAGAAAGGAGCACCGTTTTCGTGTTTCAGGTAACGTCCCTCTTCGGAAACTACGAGTTTGCCGTTGTCCCAGGGGATATACGTCTTTTGTGTTTTCTTCTGTGCTGCAGCCGAAGTTGCCATTGTCAATAGCAGCAACAAAAGGGGAATAATCTTGAATTTTCTCATTGTATTTTATCGTTTTTAGTTTATTTTTTAGTCATTTTCTCATACTCAATAGCAGCCAAGATGAATGAACCTACCGATTTCGGATCATTTTCTATGATCGGTTCACTGATATAATACTCAAATGAGCCGTCACGATATCTTTTTGAATCTCCGCCCAATCCTGCAACAGCACAGCAATTGGTAATTGTATAGCTGCCATCTTCTTCCAAACGGGTAAATGTCTTTACCATTCCGTCAAAGGCTTTTTGTGTCGGTTCGATATATTCGTTGCCAATATATCCTTTATTGATAGCTTTGGCAAGCGTATAGATAAACAGGGCAGTGGCAGATGATTCCAAATAATTACCTTCACGTGCTCCCTGATCGGTTACCTGATACCAGGTTCCGGATGAAGGATCTTGGTATTTCACAATCGCTTTTGCCAATCCCTGCAGAATTTGTATAATGCTGTCGCGTCCGGCTGTTTCCTGTGGCAGGAAGTCCAGTACATCTACAATAGCAGCTCCATACCATCCGATACTGCGACTCCAAAAATTAGGAGAACAACCTGTTTCAGGATTTGACCATTTCTGTTCGCGACTTTCATCCCATCCGTGATAATAAAGCCCTGTTGAAGGATCATAAGTCTTGCTATTTATTAGAAGAATCTGTTTTGTTGCTTCGTCAAATAAAGCGGGTTCATTAAAAGTAGCCCCATATTGAACCAGATAAGGAGAAGCCATAAAAATTCCGTCCAGCCACATTTGATGAGGATATCTCAATTTATGCCAGAATCCTCCCTCACTGGTACGGGGTTGCTCTGCCATTTGCTTGCGCAAAGTATCCATGGCTATTTTGTAACGTTCGTCTCCGGTCTGTGCGTAAAGATCGAAAAGAATCTTTCCACCGTTGACATTATCAATATTGAATGAAAGATATTTCATGGTTTTGATATGTCCGTCAGCATCGATCAGACTATCTGCATATATCTTGGCATACTCATAATATACGCTGTCCCCGGTATGTTTCCATTCTTCCAACATGGATTTCACTACTAGTCCGTGGGTATATCCCCAGCGTGGTTTTTTAGCTTTTTCAATCATCCAGGGTTCGGGGAAACGTTTCATTTCGGAGCGTGCCATGCGTTCACTCCATTTTTCCGTTTCTGTTTTTTGAGGTGCTGCGCAAGCCAGGAAACAAGCAGTTCCACAGGCGACAATCAGTTTCAATAAGTTTTTGTTCATATCGGTCGAGTTATTATTTTCCAATCAATACATATTCTTTTCCTGCTTTGGTAGGTAGGTCATAGAGGTATGTCTCTGCAATTTCCACTTTGTTCAAGTTGGCCTTTTCGTTAATCAATGGCTCCGGAATGGTGGGGACTGCATAAAGAGGGTTCGGATTTTCACCTTTGGCACGCTTCAAGCCATTCCCGGTTAATGGGTTGAGCGAACGTAAACGACAATTTCCTCCCTTATGAGATTTGACAACCAGTCGGCTGACTTTCCCGTTTTTCCAACTCAAATCAAGTTCGAAACCTCCACGGGCAATGATTCCTTTGATAGAACCTTCTTTCCAAACGGCAGGCAATGCAGGAAGTAAATATATAAAACTGTCGTAACTTTGCATCAACATCTCTGCAATACCTGCGGCACAACCAAAGTTCCCATCAATTTGAAATGGCGGATGCGCATCGAACAGATTAGGGTAGGTGCCTCCTTTTTTCTTTTCGTTGCGTACGAGAGTCAACTGGTCAGTTATCAGTTTGTAAGCGTGGTCGCCATCAAGCAGGCGTGCCCAAAGGCAAACTTTCCATCCCATGCTCCACCCGGTCGACGGGTCGCCACGATGAATCAGAGAAGTACGTGCTGCATCAAATAATTCAGGAGTACGGTAAGGGGAAATCTGATTGCTGGGGAAGAGTCCGTACAAATGAGAAATGTGACGGTGTACGTCCTTCGGATCATCCCAGTCGAACATCCACTCTTGTAATTGCCCCCAATGTCCCACCTGCATGGGAGCCATTTCTTTGAGACGTTGTGTCAGATGAGAGGCAAACTCCTGATCTGTATCCAGTATTTGAGAAGCAGATATAATTGCTGTCCAAAGATCGAAAATCAATTGGTTGTCCATGGTGCATCCGGCAGCTGTAGTAGCTTTCCCGTTACTTCCCGAATGTACATTCTCCGGTGAATTACTGGGGCAGACTACCAGCCAGTTGTGTACGGGTTCTTTCACCATAATTTCATCAAAGAAACGTCCGGACTCTTTCAGTATCGGATAGACAGAACGCAGGAATTCCACATCTCCGGTGTATAGATAACGCTCCCAAAGATGTCGGCAAAGCCATGCGCCACCACTGGGCCACATACCCGAAGGAGCTTTGTCAACTGCTCCTGTAATACGCCATATATCCGTGTTATGATGCAACACCCATCCGTTGGCTCCATACATAATCTTAGCCGTCTCTTTACCTGTGTCACTCACTTCTTTTATCAGACGGAATAACGGTTCATTCAGTTCACTTAGATTCGTTACTTCCGAAGGCCAGTAATTCATTTCCAAATTGATGTTACAAGTATATTTGCTATCCCAGGAAGGGAATAATTTGTCATTCCAAATTCCTTGTAAATTGGCGGGTTGTCCTCCCGGTTGGGAAGAACAGATCAACAAATAACGTCCGAATTGAAAATAGGTGGCAACCAGATGTGTGTCATTGGTGTTTTTGAAATTCTCCACACGCTTATCGGTGGTTACATTCGCATATTGGTCTCGTCCCAAATCAAGAGAAACGCGTGTCAGATATTGTCGGTAAAAATCAACATGATTCTTCTTCGATTCAATGAACGGATGAACCATTGCTTTCGCCAAATAATTCTTAGCCCGCTCTGTCTGATTACCGGTGATATCTTGATAGTTGTTGAAATTAGTTGCAATGGATACATAGATAACCGCTTCGTCGGCTTTCTCAACAGAAAGTATTCCATCAGCACAAGCTATTTTCCCACCTTTATTTTTAGCAGTCAATCTGCCTTGAAATTCTACTTTCCCTTTGAGCCCCTCATGCAAGGAAGAGACTCCCGAGAGTGTCACACAGTTTCCCTCTTCAGAAGCGATCATAACATCCTGGTGAGGGGAAGTGAGTTGTGCATTGAAAGTAATTTGTCCGGGACGATTGGCGGTCAGTCGTACCATTACTACCTGATCGGTAAATGAAGTAATCGTTTCACGTTGATACTGCACTCCGTCTACTTCATAACGTACGATTGCACGTGCGGAATCCAGACTTAATTCCCTGTAATAATTGGAATAACGTGTATGACCTGGAAAAGCGATTCGCAGGTCACCAAAACTTTGGTATGGCATTCCTGAATTAGTCTTTGCCATCACCTTCTCTGTAGCTAGTGTCTGTGCTTCAAGGTATTTTCCGGCAAAGACCAGCTCACGCACTTTCGGAATATATTCCAGTGCATTCGGATTGGCATTATTATTGGGACGTCCCGCCCAAATGCTTTCTTCGTTTAGTTGTATTTGTTCTGTGCCTGGTGTTCCATATACCATGGCCCCCAAACGACCATTCCCAAGGGGTAATGCCTCGGTCCATACCTGTGCGGGACAGTCGTACCATAGCTTGTATTCGGGTACAGAAGACTTCTGTTCCTGCGCCTGAATACAACCAACAGACATCGTGACGAACAGATATCCGATTAATCTCTTTTTATTCATTTCCTTCCAATTGCTTTTATACTTTTATAAAAGGACGATTGAAAGGGATTTTTGTACCCACTATGCAGGCAGTAAGAAAGGGAGAAGAATAAAAATAAGTTAGCAAACTTAAATGCAGTTCTAAAGCCATTAAAATAGATGAATTTCGACAAACAAACAGATATACTGATTGTTGTCACATTGAATCATTCGTTTTTTTATTTACCTAAAAAATACAGATTATGGCAAAGAATTCTCCCGATGAAGGAAAAAACATCAAAATGGTAGAAAAGCAGGCAGCTGAAGCCTCTATTATCAACCTCAAAGAGTACCGGGCAAAAAGGCAATTCGGTAAAACACCGGAACCGATGGCGGAGACGGTGGAAACTCCCAATCGAATGCCTGTTTTTGTTGTTCAGAAGCATGATGCCAGCCATTTTCATTTCGATTTTCGTTTGGAAGTAGATGGAGTATTAAAAAGTTGGGTGGTGCCTAAAGGACCTTCCATGAATCCAAAAGATAAGAGGTTGGCCATAGAAGTAGAAGACCACCCCTTGAGTTATGCGCACTTTGAAGGAGTTATACCGGAAGGTAACTATGGAGCAGGTACGGTGGAAATATGGGATAGTGGAACCTATGCTTACGTTGGTAATAATCGTAACATTTCCGCTGCTATTAAAAATGGAATACTTGAATTCAAGTTACACGGGCATAAACTCAAAGGGCTATTTGTCCTTATACATACCAATATGGATGATCAGGATAAAGACTGGTTGTTGATAAAGAAAGACGATGTATTTGCGGCCACTCACGTTTACGATGCAAAGATTATTCCGTCTTATGATGAGGTATTCCTGTAAACTATGATCTGACAGTACTTATCAGAAGTCTATTATTTTCAAATTATATACGCGGCTTGATAATTCTACTTATTTCATTATTCTAATGATTAAGTGGAACTATATGATCGTATGGCTGTGTTATTGTATGATAAAATATTTGACAATCACTACGTTTTGCCAAATAAAATGATGATTTTAGAAACTATCCCTTAATATTTCGGTAACAAACGATATTGTTACCACTTTTGATAGAAAACACCCATTGCTTTTGTTAGAATCCACCTCATATGTGGATGTTGAAAAGTTTATACTTGTGCCGGATTTAGACACGTTAAAAGGTCATCAAACGTGTTTTGCTGAAAATGTAAGTATTAATCAAATCCTATATAAGTATGAATGATTGTTACCTGAGTTTATTATTAAACTTTCGCGCTTTACTTTCTATAGATAGTGGAGCCAATTTAGTAAACAGTAAACAAGCTATTGGCGTAATTTTGCCTGATTTGTCATTGCTTGGTTATGCAGTTCCTGTAGAGAGTTTCGGCATTGGGCTATTTATTGTTTTGTTTGCGTATCTTGCGGTAGAGTATAATGTTCAGTTGTTGTCACATGAAAAACTTAAGATAGCTATGAACATGCTCCATACTACGTATACCCCGTTGATATTGTTACGAAATCAATTGGAAGAACTTAAAACCGGTAATCTTCCCGAATCGCTTTCCAAACAAGTAGAAGAGGCATTGGGATATACCGAATACATCATATATTGCAATCAGAATATTGTAACCCTCAATAAGGTAAACAAAAAAATACTTCCTAAGACATCAACGGCAAATTTGGAACTCTCTTCTTATATTACTTCTATTGTCAATCAATGTCGACCTTATGCTGATTCGCGCCGTATACAACTGACTGTCAGCGAATGTTCGGATTGCGTCAGTTGCAGAATCAATGAAAACATTATGACGGCAGCGCTTCAGCATCTTATAAGCAAACTAATTTTGGCTTCCGATTTAGGTTGTTGCATATCAATCAATATAACACATACAACAGATTCCTGGCAGTTGCAGATTACTAATTGTGAGATAGCAGACAAAAGAGTAGGGAAAATGTTTCCTTTTATTCCGGTCATATTTCCTATATATGGGTATAGTGATTTGTGGACTGTAAGAAAAATCATTCGCCTGCATGGTGGAAAAATAAACGGATATAGACATGGCAAATCATTTGCTTTCCAAATTGTCATTCCAACAGATTGTCATTGCCGGAATCAGGAATGTTCGGCTATCAAACATTCTTCAACAAATACGAAGAATAAGGCTAAAAAATCTTCTGAAAGTGATAAAGATGATACCCCGAATGCTAAAACAAAAGATACATCCCATATCTTATTGGTAATGGCGGACGGGGCATTCAGGAATTATTTAAGGAAAGCTTTATCGCGGTATTTTCAGATTTCAGTTTTGAAAGATCCTGATTTGCTGAAGGATACAGTAGTCCGCCAAAATCCTGATGCTATCATTATTGACGATAATGTAAACGGAACAAATGGAGATGCACTTAGTTTCCGGATCAAAACAGATAAAATGATAGGGTATATACCGGTTGTCCTTTTGATAAGGGCCTTTGATAACGAAAGTTATTTGTCCCATTTAGGAAGTGGGGCGGATCGTCTGGAATTACGAACAGAAAGCATTTGCAGGCTAAGGGCAAACATACGTATGCTTGTAGAAAACCGCATGGTCTTGCGTGAACGGGTCAAATTGTTTTTGTCGGATGCTGTTTTTCCAATGGTCCCCACCAAAGAAGAAATGGAAACAGAAAATACGGATCAGATATTTATGGATAAAGTCAATAAAATCCTGGAAAAGAACCTCTCTACTGATAAATATACAATAGATAAATTAAGTATCGATATAGGAATGAGCCGTACTGCTTTTTATAGCAGGATACGAGAGATAACCGGGAATCCTCCGGAAAATTATATCTATTCGTTCAAAATGGGCAGGGCACTTAAACTGCTGGCCTCCCAACAGTACACTGTTTCGGAAATTGCAGGAATGCTGGGATATTGTGATGCTAAATATTTTGGAAAGAAGTTCAAAGACTTTTATCATGTATGTCCTACGGATTACATTAAAAGTATTATAGGGTAAAAGAATATATAGTACATATTTTCAGTTTAAATGATATAAACTAAAATATGTACTATATTCATTGTAAATATTAGATAGAGAAGAACATATAGCTCTGTTAATTTCTAATACAATTGTGTGCGATTAAGTGAACTTTGCTAATTAAAGGAAACCTATCAAGTATTTGAACTTAGACTAAAATAATGTGTTATATAACAATATACGATTCAATCTGATATATAGAAAGACCGTTCTAAAAATTCAATCATTTCATTTTCGTGTTCTTTAGCCAATTTCATTGTCCAATTTTGATAGTTAAAGTCAGCGAGTTTACACATTAAAAACATCTTAATGCTTTGCAGTGATTTGTTGCTGATTTGCTCATGGATTCGGGCAAACTTTATTTGTATATGGTCATTACTTTGTTGTGAATTGAAACTTTGAGAAATCATGGCAAGATTGCCAAATGAATGTACAGCTTCTTCCTCCCATTCTTCATTGTGCGATTCGTCTTGAGGATGCAGATGTTCAATAGAACGATTTCTCCGAAACACATAGTGCTCTACAATCTTCTGTTCTTCTTCATTGAAGAAAGTGCTGCGTTGTTCCCAAAGGTAATAGTCTAAACGCCAAAACCAGTACCTAATGTTACCGGATGCTTTATATGAAAGATCTTTTCTGGCAGGTAATATGCTGTGACGTTCATTATCTCCTTTTTTAAGGAATGCGAGCATCTCTGCACAGGAGTGGAGTTCATCTTGCTCTAATTTTCTCAAATAAGGTTTGAGCCAATTGTAGAAAGCCTCCGTTGAAACGTAAAGCATCGATTGGTATTGCTTTAATTTATCACTATCATCCTTTGGACCTTTCAGGATTAAACTGTAATTACCTTGCCCATCCTTGATATCTCTTCTAATCGTATAA
>OGOC01001881.1_pt1 | contig 15188 bp, 10 predicted proteins | sample 1552561 | NCBI WGS metagenome assembly OGOC01 (sample SAMEA2580148, study PRJEB22360) | human gut metagenome | biome: human gut; feature: human-associated habitat; material: faeces | place: Denmark | collected 2008/2010
AGTCCGAGGGTACTTTTGGCACGATCAAGTGGAACAGGTCGTATATCCGGGCGCGGCGCCGGGGGCTAAAGTCGCTTTTTCTTGAGTTCGGCATGATTTCCTGCGGTTTTAATCTTCATAAGTTCCATCTGAAAAAAGTGGCTCTCAGGTCTGCTGCCTGATTCAATATTTATTACATTTTGTGCATGGCATTTCCCTGCCGGCTTGTTTGTTATACGCTTTTTTCGGTTCATGCTTCTTTTTTTGCAGCATCAACAAGCCCGAGCTTCCATAGGATGGTTGCTCGGGCTTGGGTGTTGAGTTATTTTACAGCGCCTATTTTTTATTCAGTTGTGACAGCCTTTGCAAGGTTTCTGGGCTTGTCGGGGTCAATGCCGCGAAGCACCGAAGTATAATATGCAATGAGCTGCAATGCGCACACCGTCGGCAGCGGTACAAGCATATCGTCCAGGTCTGCGTCTATTTCAAGGGTAAGGTCAACGCTGTTCTCCGCGAATACCGTGCCCTTCCGGCAGACTGCTATTATCATTCCGCCGCGCGCCTTGACTTCCTCCATGTTGCTGATGGTCTTTGCAAGGACGTTCGCCTGGGTCGCTACCGTGATAACGGGAATTCCAGGCTCAATGAGGGATATCGTTCCGTGCTTCAGTTCACCGGCAGCATATGCCTCGGAATGAATATAGCTTATCTCCTTGAGCTTCAGCGAGCCCTCCAGAGACAGCGCATAGTCGAAGCTTCTGCCGATGAAGAACAGATTATCAGCATTCACAAGCTTGCTTGCGATAAACTGGCACTCGTTCTTGCGGTCGATAACGCGCTGAATCGCCGCAGGAGCGGACAGAGCCTGCGCGGTCAGCTCCTTCATGCGCTGGAGACCGATCATGCCCCTTGCAAACGCAAACCGGAACGCAAGCAGGTACATTACGGATATCTGCGCGGTATACGCCTTCGTGGAAGCAACTGCGATCTCCGGACCTGCAAGCGTATGGATATACATATCCGCCTGGCGCGCTATCGCGGAGTACTTTACATTTACTACCGCAAGGGTCTTTGCACCGCGCTCCTTCGCGAGTTCAAGCCCCGCCTTCGTGTCAGCGGTTTCGCCGCTCTGGGACACGACTATTACAAGATCTCCCTCTCCGACTATAGGATCCATGTAGCGGAACTCCGACGCGACCTCCACGGTAACGGGAACCCGCGCCAGCTGCTCAATTGCGTACCGCGCAATGATTCCGGCGTGCATTGCCGTTCCGCACGCAACTATGAAAACGCGCTTGACATCGCGCAGCATATCATCAGTCAGACCGATATTCTCAAAATATGGTACTCCATCGCGGCAGCAGGACTCCATCGTTTTCGCAACGATCCCCGGCTGCTCGTGTATCTCCTTTAGCATGAAATGCGGGTATCCGCACTTCTGAGCCTGCTCAACGTCCCACTCAGCAATGCTGATCTCCTTCTGCTCGGGAATTCCGTGTACGTCGTAATACTCGATCCCGTCGGTTTTCATGCATACGATGTCGTTATCGTCCAGCAGAACGTATTTTTTCGTGTATTTCAGGAACGCCGGAATGTCGCTTCCGATGAAATACTCGTTCTCGCCGATACCTACTATCAGCGGGGACTCCTTACGGGTCGCATAAACCCTGTCAGGGAAATCACGGAAAATGATCCCCAGCGCATAGCTTCCCTTGAGTTCCTTCAGCGTTTCAGTGATGGCGCGGAGCGGGTTCCTCTCGGAATAGTAATAGTCCAGCAGGCATGCGACTACCTCGGTATCCGTCTGGGAAGTGAAGGTGTATCCCTTTTCGGTCAGAAACTCCTTGAGTTCTATGTAGTTCTCGATTATTCCGTTGTGTACGATCGTGACCCTTCCGTTTGTGTGCGGGTGTGAGTTGATGTCGCTCGGCTCGCCGTGGGTCGCCCACCTGGTGTGGCCTATTCCGCAATGTCCCACCGGACTGCCCTCTATATCAAGCTTGTGCCGCATGTCCGCAAGCTTTCCCTTTGTCTTGACCGTCTTTATTCCGGTCTTTTCAAAGACTGCTATACCTGCGCTGTCGTATCCGCGGTATTCCAGCTTTTCCAGACCCTGCATCAGCACGTCAGTACAGTCGCGCTGACCTACATAACCTACTATTCCGCACATAAAATAGTTCCTCCGTATGATGTTCTTTATGTAGTCATATTCGGATTTTCCCCTGATTATGACTTCCCCATAGATGATTATAACACAAGCAGCGGAAAAATTCAATACTGATTTTCCGCTGCTGAAATATTTATCGCGTTACTCCACCCTTATTCCACCCGGATTGGGAAGGGAGGTCTCAGGCTCCGACGTTTCGGAGGTGCTCGATTCGGTTGTCGCCGCGTCTGGCTGATCCGGCTCTGATGTATCCGGAGCGGACGTGTCTGGCTCGGAAGTATCAGAGCTGCCAGAATCGTCGGTTCCGCTGGTGTTGTCGTCCGGGACGGGAGTTACCGGCGTTTCCGGCTCGGTGGTATCTCCGGTACCGGGATTTTCAGGCTCCGACGGAGTTTCTCCGGTGTTCGCACCGCTGTTGTCGGGAGCCTCGCTGCTTCCGCTGCCGGAGTAGCTCAGTCCGCTGCGCGCAAAGTACGCCTTTACGCCGTCGGCTATAGACTGCGCAATGCCTGACTGATACGTGGGATCAGCCATCACCATGCATTCGCGCTCGTTTGAAATAAAGCCCATCTCGACCAGCACCGACGGGAAATCCTGCTGGAGAGTTACCCAGTAGTAGCTGTACTTTTCGCCGCGGCTGCTCCGTGTTCCGTCGCCGTAAACGGAGTTGTCATAATAGTTCGACAGCTTGTCGTTTATGCTCTTGGCGAGCGGCTGCGAAAACGGTGTGAAATAGTACACCTCAACGCCGTGCGCCGATTCGCTCAGCGCCGAGTTACAATGCAGAGACAGGAACATGTCCGCACCGTATGCCCGCGCAACCGTCGGTCGTGTGGCGGTCAGGATAAACTCGCTCTCGGTCTTGAGCCTTACAACTGTCGCGCCCATAGCGGTCAGTTTGGATTCGAGCTGCTTTGCCACTGCAAGGTTCACAGACTGCTCTGTTGCGTTGCCGATGGCTCCGGGGTCAAGCTTGCTTGCAGTCTTGCCGTAGCCGTGGCCGGGGTCTATCACGATGACCTTTCCGGAAAGCGGCGATGTCGGAACATTGAAAGTCAGCATTAGGTCGCCGTTATCGTCGTAGTACGCTCCGCAGCCGCTGTAAATTCCCGCCTGCCGCAGCGTAAGGGTCAGACGGAATTTCGGCACGCCGTTCTTCTCAACGGTATCCCATATTCCGGAGCTGAACAGCGAACAGCTGTCAAATGCCGGCAGCTTTGTAACACTGGTGACATTATCGAAAACTATCTCGACCTTACCCGGGCTGTAGTCGCTGACGCCGTAGGGACCGTCGTCCTCGTCGATAAAGCTCATCGGAGTTGTTACGTTGAATGTGGACTTGTAATCAAGCTGTATCTTTATGTAGCTTCTGCCGCCGGAATTACCCACCGCCTTAACGTACAGCTTGTTTTCTCCAAGCCCGGTGTCGTAGAATGTCGTGACGTCCGTAGCCTTGTAACGCCTGCCGGACGTGCTGATAACGTAATCGCCGGACGCGCTCTTATAGTAATCGAGGCTTCCCGCCGGGAGCTGAGAGAGCGTCGGACAGGGCGCGGAGCCGGTGGTCTGGCTGTCGAACACCGTGGTGTAATTATTGAGCGTCTTAATGTAAGTCGTGTAATCCGATGTGGTCAGCACCGGCGCCATCGTGCCGACTATCTCGCCGGTTCCCGCGCTTGACTGGTCGATGAAATCGTCAACTATGACCTCCTTCGGAGGCTCCGGCTCAGCGTCGATGGTGACGCTTCCACCGGTCATGTACTCCTCAATTCCACGGTACACCGCGTAGTAGCTCGTATTTCCGAGGTACTGCTTCTCACCGATGATTCCCGACGGCACGCGGTAGTATCCCACGAATCTGGCGTAATCCGAGTTCGCGTCGAGATCTTCGCTCGCGCCGGATTTCTCCTTCAGCGTGACTGTCTTTCCGCCGATAACCGCAGTCACCTTTGCGCCGCTGTAGGCTACAGCTTCCAGAGTGACCCGGGAGCCGCCCTCTACAACGATATCCTTCGTCTGCTCGATGGATTTGAGCACGTCCACCTGGCGCTCTATCGAATAGTATATTTTCTTGCCCTTGTGCTCGATAACAAAAGTGTTTTTGCCGACTTTAAGCTCCTTCTGGAAGTAGAAGTTGCCGGCTTCATTGAGCTTGACCTTTTCGCCGTCGAACAGCACATCGAAATTCTCGTCGAAGGTTCCCATGAACTTTACGGTTGAATCGTATGTGACAAAATTCGTGGACGTGGGCGAAGTCATCTGCAAGGTGTCAAACAGCGTATCGGTATTTATCTGCTCGTCGAAATATTTTAGAAGCGTGGTTGTGGAGCCGAGGAGGTCGCTGCGCAGCCCTGACAGAGAGTTGAAGCAGCTTCCGCCGATGTCCGGCATATCCTCCATTATGGAGAGCTGCCGCAGGAGCTGGTCCTCGTACCAGCCAGTGTACTGACCTATACGCTCGTTGAGATGCAGCACATAGAGTTTAGTGTCAGTTTTTTCAGCAAGGTCGTACCACCAGGAAACCACTTTTCCGAAGTTCAGCGAGGTATCCGAATCGGTGCCGTACGCCTTCACCATGATGAAATCCGCGTAGCCGTTCATAAGGTACGCGCGGGTATCGCAAAAGCCATCATAAAGCGCCTGAACCGTATCCAATGTAGCCGAACCCTCCTCGTTTGAGGAACTGTTCGCCCACATATCGGTTATCTGGAGTCCCACCGCCGTGGTGTTGCTGGTACGGCGGATAACCTCGGAAAGAGTGCGTATAACGAATTCGTTGGTTTCGTACAGCCAGTTTTCGTAGCCTATGCCAGCGCCGCTTGCCATGTACTCCGCGTACATCTCGGGGGTATCCTTGGTGTAGTAATTCACCAGCAGGATTCCCTCGCAGGCATATTTCATCGCGAACTTGTGAGCCGCCGCAGCGAATCCGGATTTCAGCCCGCCGCCCTGTGCGGTCACCTCGTCGATGAGGGAGCCGACGTCAAGCTGAACATACGCGTTGAACCCGTTCTCATGCGCTGAATCTATAGCCGCGCCGAGGGCTCCCCTGCCGGAATCCATCTCGAGGTCGTAGCACTTCACGCCGTCGTGGTCGGTGTTGAAAATCACCGTGTTCATGTCAAACCCGGAAAGCTCCTCGAACAGCGCCGGAAGCTCCTCCGCAAGGGACGCGTCGGTCTGTTCCCCGGTGTAGAAATCCACCGTAGGAGTCAGCATTACCGCGCGCATTCCGCTTGGAAGGTACACCATGCTCTCGCCGGAAACCAGATCAGCCGCGCTCTCTGCAAAGGCGCTGTCGTCGGTCTGTTCCTCAGATACTGCGGCTTCCTCCGTCTGCGGAACTGCGGACGCCGCTCCGGACAGCACTCCCAGCGCAAGCACCGCGCTCATCATGCATTTAAAGAAACGTTTCATTTTAATTCCTCGTTATAAAATATCTCTTAGTGCCGTAATTTCCTTTTTCACCTGTTTGCTGACCGAGCTTTCCGGCTGGAATACGCTCCGATAGCTGTACAGCGCGATTCCGCCGTAGCTCGAGCACTTCTTTGCCGCCGCCGCCTGCCTGGAAATTATGTCGCTGTTATTTACCCACTCGTACTTTCCGCTGCCTGCCCAGGTATCCTCGCAGCCTACCTTTGATACTGAAAGCCCGGCTATCAGCGGTATCCCGCCCTGCTTCGCAAGCGCGTCCCACTCGTCAAGCGTGGACTGATACGGCGCTGCGGAATTTTCAAACCCGTAGTAGATCTGCGGTATCATGATATCCGCATAGCCCGGCGTGGTGCACCATTTGCGCACGTCCGCATAGAGCTGATTGTAGTTGTTCTCGATACGCCCCTGCGTGCTTACGCTGAATTTCGCCGTGGAATTCGCCGAATGGACCGCGCTGTAAAGCTCCTTCACCATGCGGTCGCAGTTCGCAAAGCGGAAATCCGAAAGGCTGGAATACCCGCTTGCCGAATACGCCGCAGAGTCAAACGAAGCGTCGGTCGTGGGATAGAAATAATCGTCGATGTGCAGCCCGTCAACGTCGTAATTCGAGACTATTTCGGCGGCTCCTGCCGCGATAAGCTCCGTTACCTCGTCGTACGCCGGGTTCAGGTAGTAGGTATCGTTGACGTTCACTGCGTACTTCCCCGCCATTCCGTCGCCCTTTGCAAAGGTGTAGACCGGAAAGCTTCCGTAGCTGGAAATATCAGAGCAGCCGCACGCACGCAGCGGATTTATCCAGGCGTGGAACGATATCCCGCGCTTGTGAGCCTCGGAGATCATGACCTCCAGCGGATCGTAGCCGGGATCCTTGCCGAGCGTTCCGGTGACGTACTTCGACCATGGAAACAGCTCAGACCTGTAATAAGCGTCGCTGTGCGAGCGAACATGAACGTACACCGTGTTTATCCCAAGATCGGCGCAGTTCTCATAGACAGCCGCGATATTACTGCGAAAGCCCTCTTTTGACTGCCCCTGAAGCAGCGCGGCAAGTTCAATGTAGCTTATCCAGATTCCCTTGACCTCGCTGTAATTCATAGCGGAATAGCTTCTGCTTCCGAATTCGGACGGAGTATGCTCAACGGCAGCCTGTGTGGTCGTAACTGTCGTTTTCGGCGTGGTCGTTACAGTGCTGTGCGGTGTGGTGTGTTCCTTTGCTGCTGACGTACTGGATTTCGTAGCTGCCTGCACAGCGGAAGCGGTCGTCTGCGGCTTTGCCGGTGTGCTGGAGGTCTGCTGTGTGGTTTCCTCCGGCATTTCCGCTGTATCCGGCTGATTTTCGGCTGCGCTGGAATCAGGGTCTGAAAGCTCCGCTGTTATCTCCGCCGACGATACGTCCGACTGCGGCGCAGACTCCTGCTGAACCGGCTCAGATGTCACCTCCGGAACCGCCGCAGTGCTCACCGAGTGCTCGGCGAAGTCCGCAATACTGACCCCCTGTGTCCCCTGCGAGGCGCAGCCGGAAAGAGTGACCACCGACATCAGAATGCACAGCGCTCTTGTTATTTTGTTCATATTTTCCCTCAATACCGCCCGGTTCCCCATTCCGAACCCGGACAGCTTTATATATACTTATAGATATTATCATTATAACACCACTCTGCATAATTGTCAATAGCCGGAAATAACAGCGGCGGCTGTTTCCGGGAATTTTGCCCGAAAAGTGTTATAATATGTAAAGCTCCGGAGAAAAAGCGCACTTTTCAAAGAAATCCGCTTGCAATTCTGCGCAGGAAATGCTAGAATAAAAGCAATAAGCAAAAGCTACATGGGAAAGGATACAACAAAATGAACAGAATACTAGCATCGATACTTGCTGCGGCTCTGACGCTCAGCACGGGCTGCACGAAAGCTCCCGTGACCTCCAGCGAAATTATCTCCACGGCGGAGCAGATAGTCAGCACAGATGGCCGTGGAACTCACGAAACCGATGAAATTCCCGACGAGCAGACTCAGCAGACCGGATTCAAGTTCAGCGGGACAAAGCTCCTTGACGCAAACGGAAACGAATTCATCATGCGCGGGATAAATCACCCGCACTCCTGGTTCACAGCTCAGGACGACACCGCCCTTGAAGCCATCGCAGCGACAGGAGCAAACACGGTGCGCATCGTCTGCGGAAGCGGTCAGCAGTACAATAAGGACAGCGTTGAAAGCCTCAACAAGCTTACCGACAAGTGCAAGGAGCTTGAAATGATCGCAATACTCGAGGTCCACGACGTCACCGGAAAGGACGATACCTCGCTTCTGGAAACCGCCGCGGATTACTGGATAGAAGTTAAGGAAGCGCTCATCGGAAAAGAAAACTACGTTATACTCAACATCGCCAACGAGTGGGTCGGAAACTGGGACGGTCAGAAATGGTGCGACGGGTACACCTCGGTAATTCCAAGGCTCCGGGAAGCCGGAATAAAGAACACCATCATTGTGGACGCCGCAGGCTGGGGTCAGTACGGGCAGAGCGTTACCGACTACGGCGAGCAGGTATTCGCCGCTGACCCGGACGCCAACACGATGTTCTCCGTTCATATGTACGGCACAGCCGGAAAGAACAAGGCAACTATCGCGCGGAATCTCAAGCTGTCCACCGACAAGGGGCTGTGCATGATAGTCGGCGAGTTCGGCTGGAATCACTCCGACGGCGACGTTGACGAGGAGTACATTCTCGAGTACTGCAACGAAAACAGCGTCGGCTGGCTCGCCTGGAGCTGGAAGGGCAACGGCGGTGGCGTTGAGTACCTCGACCTCGCAGACGAATGGGACGGCTCGTCGCTTTCCGACTGGGGCGAGACTGTAGTCAACAGCGACCTCGGGCTGAAAAAGACCTCCGTTAAGTGCAGCATTTTTGATTGAATAAACGAACCATAATAATAAATACCGGGACTGTTTCGTACAGCCCCGGTATTTTTTATTCGCCTATCATGCCGCGGAATTCCTGCTCGGAGATTATCGTAACTCCAAGCTCCTGCGCCTTTGTCAGCTTGCTTCCTGCTTCCTCGCCCGCCAGAACGTAGGCAGTTTTTTTGCTGACCGACCCGGAGCATTTCCCGCCGCGCTCCTCAATAAGCTTCTTCGCCTGGTCGCGGGTCAGCGTGGGGAGGGTTCCTGTCAGCACAAACGTCTTGCCTGCCAGCTCGTCGGAAACCTTGCCGCTGTCGTATGTCATGTTTACGCCGTGGTTTTTCAGCCGCTCAATGAGCTTTATCCGGTGCGGCTCCTGCATTGCGTTGTAGACCGAATCCGCCATGATGTCGCCGAAGCCGTCTATGCTGCAAATCTCAAGCGGAAGCGCTTCCATTATCGCCTCCATGCTGCCGAACTTCTCGCACAGCAGCTTCGCCGCGCGCTGACCTATCCCACGAATTCCCAGTGCGAACACCAGTCTGTCAAGGCTCGCTTTTTTGGAGTTCTCGATTGAATTTATCAGGTTCTCCGCCGACTTCATTCCGCCCGTGACCTGCATTACGGTCTGCACATCGAGTTCATAGAGATCGGCGACGTTTGAAACAAACTTGTTGTCAAGAAGCTGCTGAACTATCGCCTCGCCTAGACCTTCAATGTTCATCGCATTGCGGCTCGCGAAATGCTCGATCGACCTTGCAAGCTGCGCCGGACAATCGATATTCTGGCAGCGGATAACAGCTTCGTCCTCGTCGCGGAGGGCTTCCGCACCGCATATCGGGCAGACGTTCGGAATGAAGTACGGCTCCGAACCTTCGCGGTGCGAAACGCTGCGGACTACCTCCGGAATGATGTCCCCCGCCTTGCGGACTACAATGCGGTCGCCGACCCGGATATCCTTGTCTGAGATGATGTCCTGATTGTGCAGGATAGCGCGGGAAACCGTAGTCCCGGCAAGCTGAACCGGGTCGAACACCGCAACCGGAGTCAGCGCGCCGGTTCTGCCGACATTTATCTCGATTTCGTTGAGGGTGGTCTCTTTCTCCTCGGGGGGATACTTGAACGCCACCGCCCACTTCGGCACCTTCGTCGTAAATCCGATCTCGTTTCTCATGGCGAAATCGTTGACCTTTACGACCGCGCCGTCGATGTCAAACGGTAGGCTCCGGCGCATTTCGCCAATCTCCCGGATACGCTCGATAACCTCGTCTGCCGTGTGGACTACCCTGTAATCGGGAATGACCGTGAAGCCCAGGCTCTGCATGTATTCGAGCGATTCGGAGTGACTGGAAAGCTCCTTCCCGCGAAGCTGCTGAAGATTGAACACGAAAATATCAAGCTTCCGCTTTGCAGTGACCGAGCTGTCCTTCTGGCGTAGCGACCCTGCCGCAGCGTTTCTCGGATTCTTCGGCATTGGCTCGCCGAGGCGCTCCTGCTCCTCGCAGAGCTTGGCGAAGCTCCTGCGCGGCATGTAGACCTCGCCGCGCACCTCGATGAATTCGGGAGCTTCATTGAGCTTCAGCGGAATGGAGCGGATAGTTTTAAGGTTGGCGGTTATGTCCTCGCCCTCGAAGCCGTCGCCACGGGTGGAGCCTCTTGTGAACACGCCGTTCTCGTACTCCAGCGACACGGACAGACCGTCTATTTTCGGCTCCACAGTGAACTCACGCGCGCCCTGCTCCATCACGCCGGAAAGGAACCCGCGCACCTCGTCCTCGCTGAAAACGTCCTGGAGGGAGCCCATCTGCACCGTGTGAGCTACCTTCTCAAAACTGCTGCTGACCGTTCCGCCGACCCGGTGCGTCGGGGAATCCGGCACGGCAAGCTCCGGGAACTGCTGCTCAATGCCGCGCAGCTCCCGCATGAGCGCGTCGTACTCGTCGTCCTCGATGGTCGGGGAATCCAGGTCGTAGTAATTGTGATTGTGCTTCTCGATGACTGCGCGAAGCTCCGCAGCGCGCTTTTCCGCTTCCCTTATCTCCATTTGAACCTCCGTTTGCGGCTGCACCGCGCTGGTTTTGCGCGTTCCGCCTTAATCTAAAACAGCCCCGTAGTCCTGAAGCAGACCCACAAGGTCAGTATCTCCCGCGACAACGTGGGTGTAGGCGTCGGGTATCTTGCCTACGATTATGGTCTCAGCCGCGACTATCGACGCGGACACCGGTACCCTTGACGTGAAGCCGGGTATCACCGCGTCCGCCGTGACCTCGATATGTATTACTATCCGGTGGCGGGTCTGGTTCAGCCCCGCTTCGGTGAACTCGCTGACTATCGCGGTCTGCGCATAGCCCACAGGGCTTACCGTCATGCCGACGTTAAAGCCGCGGCCGTGCAGAAGCTGCAATCCAGTGAGTGTTCCCACCGGTATCATGATATCTATGCCGCTCATGCGGTCAAGTTCGCGCTCAAGCCGGGCAGCTATGTTGTTTTTCAGTCGGTTGATGTTCATTGCGTTGCTCTCGATGGAGCACACCGAACCGCTTTCGTCCCGCTCAATCGTCACCAGCGAGGAATAATCCGCGTCCTCGCGCTCAAGCTCCGCCGCTATCGAGCGGGTTATCATCGCCGACACCGCCGCGTGGCACTCGTTGTAATTCACAGTCTCCACGATCGGGCGGAAGCTCAAATCAACTATAAACGCCAGACCTATCAGTATCAACGCTGCCGCTATCAGCTTCACGCCGAGCTTCCGCAGCCCGGAGCGCGTTTTTTCTGCCATCATCAGTATCACCCCTGCATATTCTATGTCTATGCAGAGGTGACGGTGAATTTGTACAAGTTTTCCAGTTTAAACGGGTCAGTGACGGGTGTGACGGCTTACTATAACTTCTTTTATATATTTTTTGTTTTCAATTTTTATAAAAAGGGTTAGGTAAACCCGTCATACCCGTCATTCCATCATTTTCCAATTAGAATCAGTTATTCACAAAAGCCTCGAAAGCTCTGTAAGCCGCCCAGATATCGGTCTTTGCGGTTATCTCGAACGGAGCGTGCATGGACAGCACCGGAACTCCCACGTCGATAGTGTTGACGTCGAGATTTGCGATATAAGCCGCCACCGTTCCGCCGCCGCCGATATCTACCTTGCCAAGCTCGCCGGTCTGCCAGATAACGCCGTTGGCGTCGAGCAGTCTGCGGATCTCGCCTGCGAACTCTGCGGAAGCGTCAGAAGTGCCGCTCTTGCCGCGGGAGCCTGTGTACTTTGTAACGCACACGCCGCCGTTCAGCAGTGCGCTGTTGCGCTTCTCGAACACGTCGGGGAACGTGGGGTCGAACGCCGCGTTAACGTCCGCGGACAGGCAGCGGGAATTCTGGAGTACGGTCCTGCCCTTTACGCCGAAGGTTGAAGCCAGGTCGGCGATGAAATAACGCAGGTAAGAGGAACGCAGTCCGGTGTTGCCGTCGGAGCCGGTCTCCTCCTTATCGGTGAGGATAGCTACTGCGGTCTTCTCGGGGTTGTTCAGCTCCAGGACCGCCATCAGCTCGGTGTACGCACACACTCTGTCGTCCTGACCGTAGGCGCCTACCAGGCTTCTGTCGAAGCCTACGTCCTTAGCCTTGAACGCAGGAACTGCTTCCAGCTCGGCGGATATGAAGTCAGACTCGACAATGCCGTACTTCTCGTTGAGTATCAGCATGATGTTGAGCTTTACAAGCTCGCTGCCCTCGTCGTCCTTGAAGGGACGGCTGCCGATGATGATGTTGAGCTCCTCACCCTTGATGAGCTTGGGAGCCGGGCGCTTGTACTGCTCGTCTGCAAGGTGCGGGAGCAGGTCGGAAACGCAGAATACCGGGTCGTTTTCGTCCTCGCCTATGTTTACTGTTACTTTAGTGCCGTCAGCCTTGATGATAACGCCATGCAGCGAGAGCGGAACGGTCGGCCACTGGTACTTCTTGATGCCGCCGTAGTAGTGGGTCTTGAAGTAAGCTACCTCGTCCTTTTCGTAGAGCGGGTTCTGCTTCATGTCGAGGCGCGGGGAGTCGATATGAGCCGCAACCAGGTTCACGCCGTTCTCAATGGACTCCTTGCCGATAACAGCCAGGATAACGGACTTCTCGCGGTTGAGGTAGAAAACCTTGTCGCCGGGCTTGTACTTGTTCTTCGCACTGAACTCAACGAATCCGCGCGCCTTCGCCATCTTCACGATCTCGGCGGAAGCCTCGCGCTCAGTCTTTGCGATGTCCAGGAACGCCTTGTAGCCCTCGCAGAACTTATCGCACTTCTTCAGTTCCTCCTCAGACATGCGGAGAACTGCGTTCTTTTTGTCCGCAAGCAGCTTTTCCTTTAATTCCTTAACGGTTAACTTTTCTGACTTTGCCATAGTGATTATCCTTTCTCATCATAGAGTTTTTTGTATGTGTCCATCGCCCGGTCTATCTTATTGACGTAATGCGCCGTGTCAGATATCGGGATAACGTCCAGATGTACGCCGTCGGAGGAATACTCCTTATCGGCGAGCCATTCGTTCACCTGTCCCCGCCCCGCGTGGTACGCCGCCATAGCGGTGTCCACATTGCCGAACTCGCTGCAGAGATACCCTACCAGCCAGCAGCCGTATCGGATATTCGTCTCGGGGTCGTACATGTCGAGGTAGCGCGCGTCCTCGTCGCCCAGCCGGAACTTCACCCAGTCGAAGGTGTCCTCCATTATCTGCATGAGTCCCCTCGCTCCGACGTTCGAGACCGCTCCGGGGTCGAAGCCGCTCTCGGTCTTTATCACCGCGTAAACAAGATACTTGTCAAGCCCGTTCTCCCGGGAGTACTTCTCAACGTAGCTTTCGTAGCGCAGCGGGTGGGTGTAACGCTGATAATATCCCAAGCCGAACCACCCCGCAGTTCCCAGCAGCGCCGCGATGATAACGGTGATCAACACTGCCGGGAGTAAGCGCCGTTTTCTGCGATATTTTGTCATTTGCCGCCTTTCAGTTGCGAGATAACGCCCTGCGCAGCTTCCGCTAGCTGGCGCTGAGTTCCGTTGTTTTCTATGCAGAAGCTGCTCCGCTGCCGGTAGAACTCCTCGCCGTGCTGGCTTTTCAGCCTTGCCCGGGCAAGCTCCTCGGTGATGCCGTCGCGCTTCATTATGCGCTGTACGCAGTTCTCGGGGTCTGCGGTCACACTGACTATGCTCCCGCACAGGAATTCAAGCCTCGCCTCGAACAGCGTCGGCGCGTCCAGAAGAACGTAATCTCCGGCGCTTTTCAGCTTTTCCGCGATATTATATGTAATATAAGGGTAAATTATTTTGTTGAACAGCGCGCGTTTCTCCTCGCTGTGGAAGATAAGCTCCGCCGTTTTCCTGCGGTCGAGCGTCCCGTCCTGGAGAATAAGCTCCGGCGACAGCCTGTCGTGAAGCTCGGTCAGCGCGGGACGTCCCGGCTGAACAACCTCCCTCGCGGACAGGTCGCAGTCTATGACATCAAAGCCGCTCTCCGCGAACGCCCGGCAAACGGTTGATTTTCCCGCCCCGGACATTCCGGTAAGTCCCACGATAAGTCTGCTCATACCTCTATCACCCTGAATGCCGCGGCACGGAGAAGCCGGTTGTACACCGCAAGCCCTATGCCCTCCTTTGACGGCATTTCTACGTAGATTGTTTTCGCGCCCTCGTCGTCCGCCTCGCGGAGAAGCGCGAACAAACGATGCGCCTGCTCTGCGGCGTCCCTGCCGAAGCAGCGGAACATTCCGTGCTCCACCGGGTCGGCGGAAAGCGCCAGGGTACCCTCTGCGGCATGTGACATGCACCAGTCCCCGAACTGCTTTCCGTGGGCGTTCACGATGAACACCTCCGCCTTCGGGGAGTAATGCTTGTACTTCATGCCCGGCGACATCACCTTAGCGCCCTTCGGCGGCTCGGAGGTGACAGCCGGGTCGATATCGGCCTGGCACAGCTCCGACAGCATTTCCGCAGTAACTCCGCCGGGTCTCAGTATTCTCACACGGTCAGCCGCCGGGAAGCACAGCACGGTGCTTTCCACGCCGCAGCGGCACTCGCCGCCGTCGATTATCAGCGGTATCCTGCCGTTCATGTCGTTCATGACATGCTGGGCAGTGGTGGGGCTGGGGCTTCCCGACAGGTTCGCGGACGGCGCCGCGAGCGGGAATCCGCAGGCGTCGATTATCGCCCTTGCCGCAGGGCTTTCCGGCATTCTGACTGCAACGGTGTCCAGTCCGCCGCTGGTAGCCGAAGGTATCATGTCCGACTTCGGGAAAATCATCGTCAGCGGCCCCGGCCAGTACTTCTCTGCCAGGATCTTCGCCTTCTCCGGAACCTCCGCTACAATCGGAGCCAGCTTATCAAACTCTGCAATATGCACGATCAGCGGATTATCCGAAGGTCTTCCCTTCGCTGCATAAATTTTCATAGAAGCCTGCGGATTCAACGCATCCCCTCCAAGGCCATAGACAGTCTCCGTAGGAAACGCAACCAGACCACCCTGCTTCAAAATATCTCCACCACGCCGGATAGCCTCCATATCAAGATTATCCGCTGTCATGGATACAACTTCTGCTTTCATTATATTCCTGCCTTCTTTTCACTTCGTTAATTTCTTTTATTTATTACATTTTTACTATTCTACAACTGCTATTGTACACGATTTTTCAGGTTTTGTCTCTATATTTATTCATCTTTTACAAAGCTTGCAAATGA
>OGOC01001886.1_pt1 | contig 15154 bp, 8 predicted proteins | sample 1552561 | NCBI WGS metagenome assembly OGOC01 (sample SAMEA2580148, study PRJEB22360) | human gut metagenome | biome: human gut; feature: human-associated habitat; material: faeces | place: Denmark | collected 2008/2010
CGATAAATTTTCATTTAACCGCTAAATTCTCATTTAACCGATAAATTCCCATTTATTATAGGCTGACAGGTTCGTATTTCAAACCAAATACATCGGCTACAGCTTTATAAACGATTTTTCCTTCTACAATATTCAGTCCAAGAGCCAATGCCGGATTATCTTTGCAGGCTTTTTTCCATCCCTTATTTGCTAAAGCGATCACGTAGGGGAGGGTAGCATTAGTCAGTGCAAGAGTGGAAGTATAAGGTACGGCTCCCGGAATATTAGCTACTGCATAATGAACGATTCCGTCTACAATATAGGTCGGTGCACTGTGGGTGGTTGGGTGAGAAGTCTCGAAGCATCCTCCCTGGTCAATTGCTACATCTACTAATACTGTGCCGGGTTGCATCATCGAAAGCATCTCTTTAGTAATCAGATGTGGTGCTTTATCACCGGGAATCAGTACAGAGCCGACAACTAAATCAACATCCGGCAATTCTTTTCTGATTCTTAGTTCGGATGAGTACAATGTCTTTACATTCTTCGGCAGTGTCTCGCTCAAATAGCGCAGACGTGCCAGATTTATATCTGTAATAGTGACATCTGCCCCCATTCCAGCAGCCATTTGTGCAGCATTGCTACCTACAACTCCACCTCCTAAAATTAATACTTTAGCTGGTTTAACACCTGGTACACCTCCCAAAAGGATACCTTTTCCGCCTTGCGGTTTTTCCAGAAAACGGGCACCTTCCTGAATAGACATACGTCCGGCAACTTCGCTCATCGGAATTAATAAAGGTAATGTGTGGTCTGCTTCTTCTACAGTTTCGTAAGCCAGGCATATTGATTTATTGGAGAGCATGGCAAGGGTTAACTCCCTGTCGGAAGCAAAATGGAAATAAGTGAATACTAACTGTCCTTTTCTTATTAAATTATATTCAGTGATTATCGGCTCTTTCACCTTTACGATCATCTCGGCAGTGGCGTAAATATCTTCTATTGTTGGCAGGATATGTGCGCCGACAGCTTGATATGCTTCATCCGGAAAACCGCTATTTATTCCCGCTGTATGTTGGATAAATACCCGATGCCCTTGTTTTACCACTTCAGCCACTCCCGAAGGTGTCATGCCTACACGGTTCTCATTGTTTTTGATTTCCTTTGGTACTCCGATAATCATAATGTTGCGTATTAAAGATTTAACATGTTCGAAAGTACGAAAAATCCCCTTACGTTGTTGTTCGTAAGGGGATGTTTTAGAACAGAATGTCTTCGCGTGTTGAGATGAATAAATGCGTAGAGTGGTTGTTTTATAGACATTCACTGCCCTGCTTGTTGATTTTCATGCTTTTTCCATAGAGACCCACTCGAGCTATGTTGTTATAAAAGGGTTCTGCAATATCGTACTTAAAAGGAAGTACTTCTTCATTATCTTTGTTTATGTATCCCCACTTGGATGACTGGCTTTCAATGCAAACAGCAGCCAATCCTTCGGAAAAAGAGCATCCGTTATCATATTCCAGCGGAATGACAACTTCTCCTTTCTTATTAATGAATCCTACTTTGTTGTGTAGTGAGACGAGGGCTAATCCTTCCGCGAATTGCTCCATTTGACTGTAAGTCGGTGGAAGAATGTAGTTTCCTTGTCTGTCAATCAGTCCCCATAATCCATCGTGACATACTCGTGCACATTCTTGCTCAAACGAGTGAGCGGCTGCGTATTTAAACGGAATCCGTATTTGTCCGGTATGGTCGATGAATCCGTATTGAGAATTGAGTACTACCATCCCTAATCCTTCTTTAAACGAGAAAGCCCGTTCATACATTAGAGGAATGACAATGTCATATTCTTTATTAATGTATCCCCATTGGATTTTTCCTTTAACCGGTGCCAATCCTTCAGAGAAACGGCCAATGGCCGAGAAGCGCTTTTTCTTATTAGCTACCCCATAAGCTAAAAAAGAAGCGAAGAACTTTGTAATAGTGCTGCTCATTACCTTTATTGTTTGTGTGGTAAGCGTCCGGATACCATATATATACAAGAGAAGCGTGGACGTCGTTAGTTCATTCTATTCAAGGCTCTGGTAAACCTATTGGGAAATGAACAACAGAGTCCACGCCCTTGCATATAACAAAGACGTGAACGCTTAGTTGCCATTATCTCCCCAATTAAAGAATTTACCAGATTCTGAATAGAGATAATATTCTAAACGCTTCTACGTTATTAATCGTAATAAGTCGCTACAAAGATACGGATTTTCTGTTAATCGGCAATGTTTTTGGGGGATAAAGATTTAGCGATGAGTAATATAGTGTGGCGTAAAGTTAAGAGATAGAGTATATAGAATTGAAAAACGAAGCTATCTCAGAATGTAAGATAACTTCGTTTTAGGATAGGACACCGTATTTTGAAGTGGTGTATTAATTCATTAGATCAGGATTGGCTGCGATAGCACTTTGAGGGATGCGCAGTGTATATCGTTCGTCATCTTGTGACAATATCAATGTTTGTCCATCTATTATTTTTCTTTGTTCGGGGCGAGTGGTGCGGCGTAGGTCGAACCAACGATGTCCTTCGAAAGCTAATTCACGCGCCCGTTCGTTTAATATTTCGGTAATAAGTTCCGCCTGATTCATTGCATTTACTTCGTTTTTTTTCTGCGTATATCCTGCAGAGGTATACCTCTTTTCCATTAGTTTTAGCAGATAGTCACGAGCTTCTGGAAGTTGGTCTAGTTGAGCAAGAGCTTCAGCAGCATTTAGATAGAGTTCAGCAGTACGGAAAGTACATTTATATTGTGAAGTCTCATAGGTTTTAATAATTTTGTAGTTGCCATCATTTTTCTCATCTGCATCACCAAAATATCTTTCAGTACGAAGATCTCCTTCTTTGAACATTTTAACGAATGTTGGGGTGGCAAGTGAAGCATTAATTCCGTTACGGCTATATACATTCTCATAAGCTGTGATAGACTCTACAGAAGTATATGTGTTAGGCATCTGAAAGTCGGTGCTGTTGTTATTATTGTAGTCCTCCAATGTGCTTTTCTGTTCTAGTACACGTTCTGCTGCATTATAGGCCGTTTGCCATTCACCTTTATAAAGTCGTACACGTGATTCAAATGCATCTACAGCAAGTTTGCTGAAGCGATAGTTATAACCGGTTTCCCATTCTTTATGGTTGATGAGTTGCCGGGCATTTTCAATATCGGAAAGAATAGATGCATAGATTTCTTCTACTGTATTACGTGTCGGCATCTCTTCCAAATCCAGTGATAATTTTAATGGAATGGCTTTGCTAGTTGGCGCTCCTTCTTTTGTATATGGTTGTCCATAGAGGTTGACTAGCAGAAAGTGCATATACCCTCTCATAAAATATGCTTCTCCCACTAACTGATTAATTTCTGCTTCACTCCCTTCTGTTATCTCATTTTTCTTGTTGATGATAGCATTGGCATAATAAATATTTTGGTAGTAATAGCTCCAACCAAACTCTGTTCCGGATGGATTACTTGTAACCCATCTTTCAATGTCTTTGAAGTTATTTTGATCAAATTCGTCTTTGCTGACAGAAATATCCTCCGTACGCATGTCACACATGCCTCTATCTGTCAGATCTACCCCATAAGCTGTAGTTATAAGTGCTCTATATTCTTCCAAAGTATTAGGAATAACTTTTCCTACAGGCTGAATGTCCAGAAAGCTATCACATGATGTCAAGGAAAGAACCAAGCATCCGCTGATTATGAAAATTGTATATAGTTTTTTTATCTTATCCATATATCTTTAATTTTAAAAGTTAAGGCTTAGGTTGAATGTCATTGATTTGGCTACAGGAGTGGAATAACGGTTGAACATTGATTCCGGATCCATGTAATTTTTATAACTGGAACCAAAGACAAACAAGTTACGCCCTTCTAGGGCAACGGTTGCTCCATTTATATTTATTTTATGTAGCCATTCCTGTGGTAGCGTATAAGCCAGTCTTATATTTTGTAGGCGTACATAACTAAGGCGCTTTACCCATATATCAAGATTTCTGTAGACTTCTTTGACGTTATCAAACAAATAGTTGTCTGCCGGATAATTGTTACGGTTAAGAAGAGCTGGTAATTTTCCAGTTGGGTTTTCCGGTGTCCAGCGGTCCAAGATATCGCGATTTACATTATGTCCTGGGTCGAAGCTGGTTATATCATATGATGGACTTGTACGGACATGGGCTCCCAAATTGTAAGCAAAATTAAAACTTAGTTCCCAATTACGGTAATTAAATGTATTGATTAAACCACCAGTATAAGGAGCGTCAGTAGTACCTGCATATTCATATAAATTACGTCGGAACTCTGCATCTTCATTGTAAGAGTAATATCCAATACCCCATTCATCTTTCATGTCAAACAATGTTTCTACATCAACGGCTTCATTACTTCCTTTCGGGTAGATGAGTATACGCCCGGTTTCTGGATCGACTTCGCTTTTGATTGCAAAGATAGCACCGACAGGAGAACCTTCGAGTCCAGGAGTAAGACTATTGGAAGCTGTCAGGTCTTTTAATACTTTGTTATAATTATAGGCAAAGTTGAATGTTGTATACCAAGAAAAATTACGGGTAGTTATATTACGTGTTTGCAGATTGATTTCTACGCCTTTATTTTCCATACTTGCCCAGTTGATGGTCATACTTTCGAAGCCGTTTTCTAGAGGTAGGTTTTTAATACCAATAAGATCTGTTCCTTTGCGGTAATAGTAGTCCACACTCATGTTTATAGCTGATTTTAGTATAGAAAAATCGACACCAATGTTGTATGAAGCAGTTTTTTCCCAACGCAGTTTGTCATTAGGAGCTCCCGATATGCTGATACTTGTTTCCTCATTGTTAAGTATAGTCTCGTTTTTATAATCACCAATAAGGTAAGGAGAGGTGTTTTTGTCTATATTTCCTTGTAATCCATAAGATAGTCGTAATGCTAAATTATCCATCCAATTTTTCGTTGTTCTTAAAAATGGTTCGTCTGATATACGCCAGAGACCGCTAACTGAATAAATTGGTAGGTAACGATATTTCTTATCTACACCAAAAAGGTCGGAACCATCCATGCGAACACTTGCTCCTAATGTGTAACGTCTCATTAATGTATAAGAACCGTTGGCATAAAATGAGGCAAAAGCATTTTCTGTGTAACTTTTTGTATGTAATGGATAATTTTTGGCGTCATCTTTGTCTCTAAAGATAATTGGCTTTGTTGTGAGAGTCTTAGGATCATATCCATAGGCATTGGTGGCTATTGCATCATACCAATTCTTTCGAATCTCGGAACCTGCCATGATTTGAACCTCATGGATATCTTTGAAAGATTGATTCCATTCTCCTTGTACTTTCCATGTGATTTGCGATGTCGTGGCGTTATTGACTTTGTGCATACCTCCTTCGGGAATAAAATATTTTGTACCATTGTCATATTTACTATTCTCTCGCATGTTGCGCATTGTAAATGTATTGCCTCCGATATATTGTTCTTGGTTAGCTTGTTCCCATTGTAAGCCGACTTGTGATGTAAGTTTCCAATGGTCATTGAAACGCAGGTCTGCATTAAACATTGCATTGACTGCACTTGTTACTGTTTCCTTATTTGTGTTGGCTCGTTCCTCAAAAATATTAAAGCCCTGATTGGGGTTTGGTTCATCATCTGTATTAATATTATAGTCATATATATAGTTACCTGCTGCATCGTAACTTTCTTGATATGGGTTGGCTGTACGTGCATAATAAATAGGGTTTGAATAACCATGCGAATCTGTTACAAAATTTGTGTTTTTTCGTCTGTTGGCAAAAAGAGAGAAACCAATTTTTAACAGACGATTCATTTGATATGAAGTTTTGCTGGTCAGGTTAAAACGACTCATACTTACTCCTGGTACGTTACCATCTTCTTTAGAATAGCCGAGCGAGTTGTAGTAAGTAACTTTTTCACTTCCTCCCGAGATACTGAAATTATATTCTTGAGTAAAAGCATCTCTAAACAAAATATCATTCCAGTCTGTGTTGATGTCTTTTAATTGATTGATAGCATTCTGAGCTTCGGGGGATAATCCCTCCCAACCATTTTGCAGATATTGATTCATTAAATTGTATTTATTCAAAATGGTTGCAACGCCACCTTTGTTGGGATATATGCTTTGATTGTTTTTTAATAATTGTAGTTCTAGATCTACTTTTTCTTGTGAATTTAACAAATTCAGACGGGAAGTGTCTAGATTAGGAGTATAAGTTAATTTCGTGTTGAAATTAATGATTGGTTTTCCTGTTCTTCCACGTTTGGTTGTAACTACGATGACACCATTAGCAGCACGTGCGCCATAAATTGCAGTAGCGGCAGCGTCTTTCAAGATAGTGATACTTTCTATGTCATTTGGACTTAATCCTGCAATAGATGATTGTTGCATATTGACGATATCATTATCTGTTGCATCATCTAATTTAGGAATATCTGTTCCTTCTAAGGGCATACCATCTAATACCCATAACGGGTCCTGGGTTCCATTTAAAGAAGCCGTTCCCCGAATACGGATACGTGCCGGAGCTCCTGGTGCACCTGAAGTTGTTGTGACGGCTACGCCGGCGATTTGTCCGGTTAGTGCTTGGTCGATACTTTTATTCGCTCCGATCATGGCATCAGATAATTCTACCTTTGCAATAGCTGCCGTTAATTTTCGACGTTCTAATGTCTGGTATCCCGTTACTACCACATCCGCCAGAGTATGTGCCGAAGGTTGTAGTACAATACGGTAGTTTTTTTTATTTCCTTGCAATATAATCGCTTGTTCTTCGAACCCAATATAACTGCAATGAATACGAGTCACTTTTTCCGGAACGGAAATAGAAAACTTACCGTCAATATCAGTGATAGTACCCAAAGAGGTTTGTGATACTCCGGCTTTTTTCAGATCATCGGCGTGAACATATACAGAAGCACCAATTAGAGGTTCATTGTCTTCACCAGAAATGACAACACCAGTTATCGTGTGGTTGGTAGCACTGGCAAAAACCAGTGCATTCACAAATAAGCATATAATAATGCACAAAAATTTGATTCTCATTAATTGTAAGATAGTTTAATTAACAGGTTTGTTTTACTTGATTCCCAAAGCGGTATTAATACGTAAAATCATATCTTCATAATGATAACGTGTAGCGGTATCGGAAGTCCCTAGACGATTTTGCAATAACTTCTTGATACGCAATAATTCACCACGTTTTACAGAAATGGCGTCTGAAATGCGGTTAAGTTGACTTCCGTAAAAATTGAGTACACGTGGAGCACCCATGCGGTCTTCTTGACGAAGTGCACGTTGTTCGGCAGCATAGCAGCTACAGAAAGGAGTGGTATGGTCAAGCAAAAAATGTTCGTTGGCGATCTTCTTGTTGATTTTTACAGCTTCGGGCTCTGCGGCAGCGGTAAGTAATGCATCCAGAAAGTTTTTCTGCAAAGAGCGTTCCATAACGTTAGGGATACCTCCGCGTTCAGTAATACCGAAAATATTTTTGTGGAGTCCGTCCATTAGTTCAACTACCGTGAATGCTTTCTTACCGTTGACGGATTCATTCTCAATCATACGCATTAGGCGGGTATTGCCTAGTAAATCCCAAAGAATATAGGCTTGTGCATTCTTAAGGATTTGAGTGGGTGCATTTTCTTGCTTTCCGATCGGAGTGTTGCGGAGCAGATAAGTATATTGCCCGACTTCCGTATCAAATAACCATTTAGGATATGTCAGGACTTCATCCATTAGGAATTTCAGGGCTGCCTGTTGCTTTTCTTTTTCAACAAATGTGTAGGTTTTCACTCCGTCTCCTACTATGGTGTTTTCAATATAAATACCGCCGATATTGGCAAGTACATGATATAGATAATTGTTCCATTGGTTGATGACGGCATAGTAGAGGCGTGACGCTTCTTCATAAGTCTGTCCCTTTTCTCCGGTAGTAGTCCACTGAAGAATTTGCGGAACGATACGTTTCAAGTTAGCAATGCCAAGTTGTGACGAACGAACCGGGTCGTCTCCCAAATCTTCGTTCTGGGCACGCGGGTCTACGGCGTCACGTACATCTTGTGCCTCACTATATTTGTAAAGACGGTCTGTATGTTTACTCAAGAAATCGAAAAGAATATCCTTTTCTTCTTCCGGAGTATTCTTGCCATACCAGCGATATCCATATTCGATAGCAAACATATCATAAGGACCGATATGCGGGGACAGTACTTTTACACCGTCTCCCGGTTGGGCGATATAATTGAAACGCGCATAATCCATAATAGACGAAGCAGTCGAATTCATTCGGGAAGTGAATGCCGCAGAACGCAATGAGTCTGTTGGGAATGCCCATGAACCCATCATGTTGTGACGCAATCCTAGTGAGTGACCTACCTCATGGCAAGCAACAAAACGAATGGCATCCCCCATTAACGAATCAGGTAATTGTACGCTGCGAGCTTCCGGACAAACAGTTCCTGTCTGAACAGTAATCCATTCACGTACCATAGAAAGTACATTGTGCCACCACATGATATCTGCTTCCAGAATTTCTCCCGAACGAGGGTCGAGTAGGGAAGGTCCCATTGCGTTTTTCTTTTCTGATGCAGCATAAGTCAGTACCGAGTAATTGACGTCATCCATGTCTACATGCATACTGTCTGTGATTTCTTTAGCGATAATTGCATTTTTGAAACCGGCTTTTTCGAAAGCAGTCTGCCAGTCTTCTATTCCTTTCTTTATGTATGACCGCCATTGATAAGGAGTCGAATTATCGATGTAGAACACAATTGGCTTAATAGGTTCTACTGTCTGACCTTTTAGATATGCTTCCCGGTCTTCTGGTTTGGGTTCCATACGCCAACGGGTAATATATTGTTTCTTATCCGTTCCTTGTTGTGCGTCACTGAAACTTAATAACGGATTGGTGAAGTAGCCGACTTTCTGATTGTCGAAACGTCCTGTCATCGGTTTTTCCGGTAATAAAAGAATAGAGGAACTAACTTCCACCGTCACATATACGCTTGTCGTTCCTTCTGTCACTTTAGTGGTCAGCTCAGAAGTTGCTACAACGTTGTTAGGGAAAGATTTGATCGACAAAATACGTGATAGGTTCTTGATAGCGGAAGTCCCTAAATTAATGTTTGTAAAAACATTATTGATACTGGTTTCCGTACCATCGTAAATATCATTCACTTTGATCACCAATGCAGTGGAGTCCTGATTGATAGCTTCTATTTTGAAAGCGGCAATCAGTGGCGAGATAAAATTGTCCTTTACCGAACGGAAGATAGCGTCCGTTTGAGGAGCCAGTGGTAATGGGCGTTGTTGGCGAAACATCAGTTTGCCGGTTGCCTTGTCCCATTCCATACTAACCATTTGGTTCTCGTAGTTCACTCCGCGGTTCACTCCTGCGTCATTCAGTTCGGCAGGTACCCGTTGCAGTTTATTGACAATTAATAAATCACGTCCTAAAAGTGATGTAGGAATTTCAAAATAATAATCGTTCTTTTTTTGATGAACAGCAAACATTCCTTTGGTAATTTTGCTACCTTCCACAAGCTTTTCGTAGTCGCTTTTGGTTTTCTCCTCTTGCTCTGGTTTCTTCTTTCTCTTTTTAAACCAACTCTGATTTTCTGTAGCAGGGATAGTTGCAGATGTTGAGTGTGTTTCTCCACTCATCAATATACATGCAATGACCGCTGCCATTACCTTTACATACATTCTCATTGAGTCCTTTTATGTTTAATTATTATTAAAATCGGGCACAAAAGTACTAATATAAATAACATAATTGCTACAGATTTGCAATGAATATAATAATAAAAAGGATTATTAACTAGTATTTCCGCTTATCATTCCTTTCGGATATTTCGTAGTTTAGTGGGAATAGTGTACATTTGCGGGAGTAAAAAGTGAATGGAATGATGAGACGATATATCACCACTTTGATGTTGGCTTGCTGCATCGGAGGATATGGGCAAGAAAAGAAGCAAGCCACCTTTGTACCACCTTTTGACTTTCCTCTTACATTGAGCGGAAACTTCGGAGAAATCCGTTCTAATCACTTTCACGGCGGATTGGATTTTAAAACGGGAGGAGTAATCGGTAAACCTGTTCGTGCATTGGCAGAAGGCTATATTTCACGTATCCGTGTGACGAATGGTTCGGGCTATGTACTTGATGTCTGCTATCATAACGGTTATTCTACTATCAATCGTCATTTGAGCGGTTTTATTTCCCCTATTGCCGAAAGGGTGGAAAAACTGCAATATGAAAATGAAAACTGGGAAGTAGAGATTATCCCCGAACCGGATGAGTATCCAGTAAAAGCGGGACAACAAATAGCATGGAGTGGGAATACCGGCTATTCATTCGGACCGCATCTTCATTTGGATGTTTTTGAAACGGAGACGGGAGATTATGTAGATCCCATGCCTTTTTTCAAAACGAAAATAAAAGATACGCGTGCTCCGAAAGCGGACGGCATAATGTTTTTTCCTCAACTTGGTAAAGGAGTAGTGGATGGTAAGCAAGAAAATAAAATGATTCTTCCGAACACCGGACGTCCGGTGGAAGCATGGGGTGTGATAGGTACAGGCATCAAGGCGTATGACTATATGGATGGAGTGAGCAATCATTACGGAGTGTATTCTGTAGTGCTTACAGTAGATGAGAAAGAAGTATTCCGCAGTACTGTCGATCGTTTCTCACAAGAAGAAAACCGGATGATTAACTCTTGGACTTGCGGGCAATATATGAAATCCTTCATCGAGCCGGGAAATACATTACGTTTATTAAAGGCATCGAACACTAATCGTGGTTTGGTGATTATTGATGAAGAACGCGATTATCGCTTCTTGTATACTCTGAAGGACGTTTTTGGCAATACTTCTAAATATAGTTTCACGGTTAGGGGGCGAAAACAACCGCTTGAGCCATTGCAACATCGCGAAAAGTATTTCTTTGCGTGGGATAAGGTAAACTATCTGCAAGAGCCGGGTTTGAATCTGGTTGTTCCCAAAGGAATGTTATATGACGATGCCCCCCTTAATTATCAAGTAAAAGCTGATAGCGGTGCTATTGCGTTTACATATCAGTTAAATGACAAACCGATTCCGCTTCATGCAAGCTGTGAATTGCGTATTGGCTTACGTAGAAAGCCAATAACTGATACTACAAAATATTATGTAGTCTGTGTCACCCCGAGAGGAGGAAAATATAGTGTCGGTGGAAAGTATGAAGACGGATACATGAAGGCATCTATTCGTGAATTGGGAACTTATACGGTTGCCATTGACACAATTCCGCCTGAAATTATTCCTGTTAATAAGAAGCAATGGGGAAGAACCGGAAAGATTATCTATCGTTTGAAGGACAAAGGAACAGGTATTGCATCCTACCGTGGAACGATTGACGGCGAATATGCACTTTTCGGACGACCGAATATTGTGAAATCGTATTGGGAATGTGTACTTGATCCGAAGCGTGTGAAGAAAGGTGGAAAACATATCGTTGAATTTACGGTAACTGATTATTGCGGAAATGAAACCGTATCCCGTGAAAGTTTTATCTGGTAAATTATTAAAAGAAAATCATATATGAAGAAAAGACTTATTTTTTGTGCTGCTCTATTCCTGGCGGCAGTGGCGGATACTTTCGCCTGTACTAATTTAATTGTCGGCAAGAATGCATCGACTGATGGTTCGACTATCGTTTCCTATTCTGCCGACTCGTATGGCCTGTTTGGAGAACTTTATCACTATCCTGCTGCTACATATCCTAAAGGAACCATGTTGAAAGTGTACGAATGGGATACCGGTAAATATTTGGGAGAAATCGAACAGGCACGCCAGACTTACAATGTAGTCGGTAATATGAATGAATATCAAGTTACTATTGGTGAGACAACTTTTGGCGGACGCCCTGAATTGGCTGATTCTACAGGAATTATCGACTATGGAAGTCTGATTTATATTGGTCTGCAACGTTCGCGTACAGCTCGCGAAGCGATTAAGGTGATGACTGATTTGGTACAGCAATACGGTTATTACAGTGAAGGGGAATCTTTTACCATCGCCGACCCGAATGAAATTTGGATTATGGAAATGATTGGTAAAGGTCCCGGTATCCGTGGAGCAGTATGGGTAGCTGTACGTGTGCCGGATGACTGTATCTCGGCTCACGCCAACCAATCACGCATTCATCAGTTCGATATGAACGACAAGGAGAATTGTATATACTCGCCGGATGTCGTATCTTTTGCCCGTGAGAAAGGCTATTTCAGTGGTGTGAATAAGGATTTCAGCTTTGCCAATGCGTATGCACCGTTGGATTTCGGAGCCCGTCGTTTCTGTGAAGCTCGTGTGTGGAGCTATTTCAATAAATTTACAGATAACGGTAAAGATTATCTTCCTTATATAGAAGGAAAGACTAATACCCCAATGCCTCTTTTTGTGAAGCCGAAGCATAAGCTTTCCGTGCAGGATGTAAAAGACATGATGCGTGACCATTATGAAGGTACGCCTCTCGATATTTCCAATGATTTCGGGGCAGGTCTTTACAAGACTCCCTATCGTCTTTCTCCTCTGAATTTCAAAGTAGGCGACCGGGAATATTTCAACGAACGTCCGATTTCCACTCAACAAAGCGGCTTTGTATTTGTGGCGCAGATGCGTGCCAATAAACCCGATCCGATAGGTGGTGTGCTTTGGTTTGGAGTAGATGATGCGAATATGGCGGTGTTCACACCTGTTTATTGCTGTGCAACTAAAGCTCCGGTATGTTACACACGTGTGGACGGAGCTGATTATATCACTTTCTCATGGAATTCGGCTTTCTGGATTTTCAATTGGGTGTCTAATATGGTTTATCCCCGTTACAGTTTGATGATTGATGATGTACGTGCAACTCAAAAAGAACTGGAAACGACTTTCAATAATGCTCAGGAGGGCATAGAAGAAATGGCTGCCAGACTTTTGGCTAAAGATAAGTCTGCTGCAGTTGAATTTTTGACGAATTATACCAATATGACGGCTCAGAGTACTTTCGATACTTGGAAACAATTAGGCACATTCCTGATTGTGAAGTATAACGACGGAGTAGTGAAACGAGTAAAGGACGGTAAGTTTGAACGTAATTCTATCGGACAGCCTGCCGGTGTTATTCGTCCGGGGTATCCGAAAGAATTTCTGGAAGAATATGTGAAGCAGACAGGAAAAAGATATGAAGTGCCGGAATAATAGTTGTTTTAGTTGTTATTAAATCATATATAATGTCCACATCATTTCTGCTTTGCGGGTGATGTGGATTTTTATTATGTTGATAATCAGTAATGTATTTGCCATGTATTTGTCCATTCCAAATATTTGGATTCTTTTCTGCTGCTGCCTATCTTTGCCTTATTCTATTTCAAACACCAACTACTATGCGAATCATCTTTATTATATATTACTTGCTTATCACATTACTCTTTGTTTCTTGCCAAGAGTCATCATCTGTTGAAGTAGAGAGGGAAAAGATAGCCTCTCTGTTACAGAAGGGTGACAGTTGCCGTCAGGTTGGTAATGAGGAAAATTCAATAGCCTTCTATTATCGTTCGTTGGAATTAGCTAAGCAAACGGGAGAACAATCGTTGGAAGCGGCTGCTAGTGATCGTCTCGGAATTGTTTATTTATATCGTGAACTTTATTATGATGCACTCGATTTATTTCGGCAAAGTGCGTCGATTTATGCATTGACGGGAGAAAATATCCGGTTGGCATTGGCATTGCGTAATATAGGGCGTACGAACTTGGTGTTGCATCATTCCGATAGCATAGCCTGTTATTATGAGCAGGCTATTGAGGTGGCTTCCCGCTTGGAAGATAAGAAGTTACTGCATACTATATCCAAAGAACTGGAAGCTATCTATTCAAAGGCGGGATTTTACGATTATTCACCTCGTCTGATGTTGAAGTGTTTGGATAGCGTATCTGATGACGATTTTTCCAATTTGCTTGCAGGGGAGTACTATATCGGTATGAATAATGCCGAAGAAGCGAGAATTTGGTTGAAGAAAGCTGTTCAGACGAGCGATATGTATATATGTTCGAGTGCATATCAGCTTTTATATGAAATTGAGAAGAGAACCAATCATCCGGACACTGCCGTTAAGTATGCCGAATATTATATCCAGTGTAAAGATTCGCTTGATAAACAGATTTCGGTTTCTTCGACGATTCGTGCTTTAGGACAGAATTATGAAAAAGAACGTCTTAAATGGGAGAATCAGCAATTGCAGAATGAGCAACTTCGAAAGCGTATGTATTATTTGATCATTCTGTCAATTTCATGTTGCTTGCTGGTAGTAGGGTTGGTTTTGTATTATCGGGAGAAGTGGAAGAAAGAGAAGGTATTGGCTGGTGTTATGAAACGTTTACGTGACAATGAGCGTCAAATAGAGAATTACACAGCTGTAATAGAAAAGAATAGGCGTATTATCAGTGATTTGAAAGGAACTCAGCAGAAGAATGCGTTACTGTTACGTGAAGAAAAGAACAAATCTATAAATTATGAGAATCTGCAACATGAGAATTTGTTGTTGATGAAACAACTGCATATATTGCATTCCGATAGGGAAGGATTGTTACAGCAACTTCAAATGGGAACCAACTCATCTATTTCTTCACAACGGATTACCGCTTTCACACAACTTTGGCTATTGAAAAGTGAACCTTATTATGGAATCATAGAGACACAAGAAGAATGGAACCGATTGTTTGAACTCATTGACCTGTTTTATGGGAATATTTCCGCCAGACTGAATGGTTGTGAGTTATTGAGAGAGCATGACAGAAGAATCTGTTATTTGCTTCATGCCGGGCTTGACAATTCAGCTTTAGGGATATTATTCAATATAGATAATACTTCTGTGACTAAATCCAAGCAACGTATAAAGAAAAAACTGGGACTGGGCCCTAACGATGTGCTGGAAACATTTCTTAATGAGAATAAAAAATAGTATATAGATTGTTTCACTTTAAATATAAAACAGCCATGAAAAGACTATTATTTACCTTTTTAGCTTTATGCCTTGCCGTTGCCGGTTCGGCTCAGTCGGGGCAGATGACTTCCAAACTGCCGACTATTGATATCACTA
>OGOC01001911.1_pt1 | contig 14992 bp, 11 predicted proteins | sample 1552561 | NCBI WGS metagenome assembly OGOC01 (sample SAMEA2580148, study PRJEB22360) | human gut metagenome | biome: human gut; feature: human-associated habitat; material: faeces | place: Denmark | collected 2008/2010
GGGGTGAAAGCCGGTGTGGAAGCCGGGATTGACGGCAATGCTTCCGAGGCAAGCCAGAAAAAACTGATGAACATGAAGTACATCAGCCTGCTGCCGGAGCACCTTTCCGGTTTGGGCGATAACGGTCTTTTCCAAGATTCCGTTTATAATGAAAGGAGCGGTGAATATGTACCGGTCTCTTTCAACTCGATGATGGTCAGTGTCGATACGGAGTCCACAACTTTGGAGCAGGCTGCTTTTACTTTGTTGAATTTTCTCCATATAGTTATATGTGTCTGGAGTATTGTGCTGTTTGTCCGCTTGGTCATTTCTATAAACAAGTCCGATATCTTCAACTGGAAGAACGTCCACCGCTTGCGCCTGTTAGGGGCGGCATTGATTATCAGTTTCTGTACGGCGCTTCTTCCGGCATATCTTACTTTTAGGAGTGTAGGCAATGTTTTTTCCGTTCATGGTTACGAGTTGCATCTTTCGGATACGGTGAATACAACCACTTTGGTATTAGGTATTTCTACATTGATTGTGGCCGAGGTATTCGCAATAGGATTGAAGATGAAAGAAGAACAGGACTTGACTATTTAACCGAATATTGGGAAAAAGAAAATGATTATAGTAAACCTTGACATTATGATGGCCCGAAGAAAAATATCTTTGGGAGAACTGGCGGAGAAGATTGACATTACGCCGGCGAATCTTTCTATTCTGAAGACCGGTAAGGCAAAGGCTGTCCGTTTCTCCACATTGGAAGCTATTTGCAAGGTATTGGATTGCCAGCCGGGAGATATACTGGAGTATGTGGAGGGAGAAGAAAAGTAAACCGATGGTATATATATGAGAGTGTGTCAAAATACATTTGATGATTTCTTTTAGGCACGGATTTCGCGGATTTCACGGAAAAAAAACAAAGAAAATCTGTGTTTTCCGTGTAATCCGTGCCTAAAAAGAAACAAATAGCAAGCGAATGTTAGTTTTGACACACCCTCGAAATAGCAACAGTCTGCTTAATCATTAGCGCTTTTTGCCTTGAATGCCAGCGCATACATCCGCATCTGTTTCACCATCGAGAGCAATCCGTTACTGCGTGTGGGAGAAAGATGCTCCTTTAATCCTATCTTGTCTATAAAGTAGAGGTCCGCATTCAGAATCTCGTCCGGGGTATGTCCGGACAGCACTTTGATAAGCAGCGAGATAATGCCTTTTACAATTAAAGCATCGCTTTCGGCTTGGAAAACGATTCGGCCGTTTTCCTCGTCCGCCTGCAGCCATACACGGCTTTGACAGCCTTCAATCAGATTCTGTTCTGTTTTGTATTTGTCATCAAGCGGTTCCTGTTCATTTCCTAAATCGATGAGGAGCTGATAGCGGTCCATCCAGTCGTCGAAATCATTGAACTCGGCGATTACTTCATCTTGTACTTCGTTGATACTCATAATAATTTTATCTTTAGTATTTATTTTTCATTGTAGATAACTTCCATGACCGTCTGGCCTACCGCCTTCAGAGTGTTGCGGTCGATGCCGTCCATATCATCTTTCAGGGTATGCCAGTTTTCGTAGAATCCGGTTTCCTCGCTGTATTGAATGATATCGATGGTAGGGATGCGTGCGTTCCGGAACACAAAAAGGTGGTCGTCGGTTACGATATTCCCTTTTTCTTTTACGAAATAACGTCCGTAGCCCAGGTTATTGGCCGCATTCCATACTTTCCGGTTGATGCCTTTGGCAAACTCTTCGGAGTATCCTTCGTAGAAGAAAGTGGCGTCTTTGGCGCCTACCATATCAAGAAGGATGCCAAAACGCGCATTGTATCCTTGGACATGGGGATTCTGTGCCCAGTACTGCGAACCGAGCGCCCAATACTCTTCCTTATGGTTGCCTGTATAGGATTGGTGAGGGCCGTAGTCTTCGGCATCTACCAGTACGATGTCGATGCCCAGTTCGGGTAGCTGTTTGTGCAGTTGGCGGGCTATTTCGAGCAATACGCCTACCCCGCTCGCACCGTCGTTGGCGCCGAGAATGGGTGTGTGACGGTTTTTCTCGTCAGAGTCGGCATCTGCCCATGGACGGCTGTCCCAATGCGAGAGTAGCACGATGCGTTTCTTCGTTTCGGGCTTGTAGCTGCCGATGATGTTGCGGGCTTTTAGGAGGGTGCCGTCATAGGCGGTTAAATCCACTTGCTGGTTGTATACCGTGGCGCCGAATTGTTCCAGCTTCTTTGCAAGATATTCTCCGCAGGCTTTGTGTGCAGCAGTATTGGGTACGCGGGGACCGAAGTCTACTTGCTCCTTGACATACCGGTAAGCGCTGTCTGCATCGAATTGGGGTACGCTGACCGTGCTCTTGGGTTGTTTTCCCTCACTGTCCGTATTGCCTTTGCTTTTATTGCTGCACGCTACCATCGCTATGAGCAACAGCAGTGACAGTGGGATAATTGTATAATTCCGTTTCATTCTTTGTGGGTGTTAAATGTTAGTTTCACTTCTTTTTTTCCAACTTCCAGCATGACCTGCGCACCGTTAATCATCGGTACGTTCATCGTAACGTGTCCCACCGGAAATCCGAAGCATATAGGATAATCGTATTCTTTTACCAAATCGGCCAATGCGCCGTACAGTTCTTTGCCTAAAGACATATTCTCTTCGTATTCGGTAAACTGTCCGATAATCAGTCCGGACAGCCTTTCGAGTACGCCGCCCAGTTTCAGATTGTACATCATACGCTCCACGGCATGGGGACGCTCGCCTATGTCTTCGATGAAGAGTACCGTACCTTCTGCCGGAATGTCATAAGGCGTGCCGCGCAGCCCGTAAAGCACCGCCAGGTTTCCGCCCCGGAGGATGCCCGTTCCCTCGCCTTTGCGGTTGAGCTTGTGTGCCGGGCAGGTATAGCTGAACGAGGTTTCTTCCTGCAGTTTATTGCCGAACAGGATGTCTTTCAATGCCTGACAGCAAAAATCATCTTCCGGCTCCACGGTGAGATGCCGTGCCATGGGAGCGTGCAGCGAAGCGAAGCCGTTTTGCTGAAACACGTTGTGCAGGGCGGTGATGTCGCTGAAGCCGATAAGCCATTTGGGATGCTGGCGAAACCGGGTGAAGTCGAGCTGCCCCACCAGATGCACAGCACCGTATCCGCCGCGACTGCAAAGGATAACTTTGGCTTTCTCGTCGTCCATGGCTTCCTGCAGGTCTTTCAACCGTTGCTGTATGCTTCCGGCGTAAGTGCCGTGCGCACTGCCTGCATGCTTGGCAATGATAACCTCCAGTCCCCATGACTTCAGCCGTTTTTTGGCTCCTTTCAGGAAGGACTTGTCAATCTTGCTGGAGGGGGAGAGGATTATCGCCCGGTCGCCCTCGTGCACGTATGGCGGAAAAATAAGGCTGTTCATATTGTATATCTCTCTGTATTTGTGACAAAAGTACATAATTCACCACAGAGGGCACAGTGTTTCACGGAGTTTTTTTTATTTCTTTAAGGGGTATTGCGGCAAATCACGGCATGTTCAGTCTTGCGACATGGCATGTTTTTTAAAGAAAAAGAACAAAAAGACAAAGCGGAATATGTTCTTTTGTTCTTCTGTCTGAAAAATGTGATGAAGAAATATGTTTTTTTTGTTCCGAAAACTCCGTGAAACTCTGTGCTCTCCGTACTGAACCTGTCAAAATGATATAAAACATAGAAATAAAATGAAGTATACCGTTCTTTTTCTCGACATTTTTTTAGATATTTGCTAAAAATCTAACGTTATGGAACCTATTCGGAACTTTGATCAATTAACTTCTCATCTCAAGACCTTAAATAAAAGGAAACGCATTGCCGTAGTCTGTGCCAATGACCCCAATACTGAATATGCCATAGCCCGTGCTTTGGACGAAGGCATTGCCGAATTTCTGATGATCGGCGATTCGGCCATCTTGGAGAAATATCCTACTTTAAAGAAATATCCCGAATATGTGCAGACGTTGCATATTGAAGACAAGGGGCGCGCGAAGCGGTACGCATCGTGCGTGAGGGCGGTGCGGATATTCTGATGAAGGGTATTATCAATACGGATAATCTGCTTCATGCCATTCTCGACAAGGAAAAAGGACTGCTGCCCAAAGGAAAGATTCTGACACATCTGGCTGTCATGCAGATTCCCACTTATGATAAGCTGCTGTTCTTTTCGGATGCCGCAGTCATTCCCCGGCCCACTTTGCAGCAGCGCATAGAGATGATTTGGTATGCCATCCATACCTGCCGCCATTTCGGTATCGAACAGCCGCGTATCGCACTTATCCATTGTACGGAAAAGGTGAGCGCCAAGTTCCCTCATTCGTTGGATTATGTCAATATTGTGGAACTTGCCGAGGCAGGCGAGTTCGGAAACGTCATCATCGACGGCCCGTTGGATGTAAAGACTTCCTGCGAAAAGACGAGCGGCGACATCAAAGGCATTGTATCTCCCATCAACGGCGAGGCCGATGTCTTGATTTTCCCGAATATCGAATCGGGCAATGCTTTCTATAAGGCTGTTTCCCTTTTCTCTCATGCCGATATGGCGGGGTTGCTTCAAGGACCTATATGCCCTGTTGTGCTACCTTCACGCAGTGATTCCGGCTTGTCCAAGTATTACAGCATTGCTATGGCATGCCTCACCAGTTGCGGCTCGGAAACTGCGAATGATATTTCGCAACTATCAAATTGTAAATCGTAAATAATAAATACATCGATGAAGTTACTCGTCATCAACCCCGGTTCCACTTCGACAAAAATTGCCGTATACGAGAACGAAGTACCCTGCTTGGTACGAAGCATCCGTCACACGGTAGACGAACTGTCTTCCTTTTCTCATATCATCGACCAGTTTGAATTCCGCAAGAATCTGGTACTGAAAGAATTGGAAGCCAATAATATACCTTTTGAGTTTGACGCCATAGTGGGGCGCGGCGGACTGCTAAAGCCCATACCGGGCGGCGTATATGAGGTGAATGACGCCATGCTGGATGATATTCTTCATGCCATGCGCACCCATGCCTGCAATTTGGGATGCCTCATAGCTTCCGAACTGGCCGCGCTGCTTCCGGGCTGCCGTGCATTCATTGCCGACCCCGGTGTTGTGGATGAGCTGGACGAGATAGCCCGCATCACCGGTTCTCCCCTTATGCCTCGCATCACTATCTGGCATGCGCTGAACCAGCGCGCCATTGCCCGTCGCTATGCCGCCGAGCATCATACGCGCTACGAAGAGCTGGATTTGATTGTCTGCCACTTGGGTGGCGGCATCTCCGTCGGCGTCCATCATCATGGCAAGGCTGTCGACGTAAATAATGCGCTCGACGGTGAAGGCCCATTCTCGCCGGAACGTGCCGGTACGCTTCCTGCCGGGCAGTTGATAGATCTTTGCTGTTCCGGTCGCTACACAAAAGACGAACTTAAAAAGCGTATCTCCGGTCGTGCCGGGCTGACAGCCCATTTGGGCACGACCGATGTGCCTGCCATTGTCCGCCGGATAGAGGAAGGGGACAAGCATGCCGGGTTGGTGTTGGATGCCATGATTTACCAGATAGCCAAAAGCATCGGTGCGGCTTCCGTTGTGTTGTACGGTAAGATAGATGCCATTCTGCTGACGGGCGGCATGGCACATTCCGATTATATCATTTCCCGTCTGAAGGAGCGCATTTCGTTCCTTGCACCGGTTCATGTTTATCCGGGTGAGGATGAAATGGAAGCATTGGCGCTGAATGCGCTTGGAGCATTGAGGGGGGAGCTTCCGATACAGGAATATAAATAAGTATCATAGCGCTTATAATCAATAAGATATATGTACCAGGTTGGTACTGCCCTTTGGTATGTCTTGTACCAAGCAGTGGTACTTGCCGTACCAACCTAAGGTACATGGAGTACCAATCTTTGGTAGCTGCCGTACCACTTGTTGGTACACGCCGTACCAGCTGCTGGTACACCTCAAAACCTGCGGACTTATCCGAATAACTCCCGGCCTTTAGGCAGACAAGCTCTTGCAACTGTCCGGGTGCTGTTATAAGACAGTTTGTTTATGCCTTATGGAAAAAGGAGAACCGCTTCGGTCTCTTATATATGAAAAGAAGGAGCAAAGCCCCCCGACTTTGCTCCTTGCAACCTTTTCCCGTAATAACTAATACGGAGAAAACATCACTAATCAAAAAATATGCCTTTGTGTTTTTTAGAAGTTATTCCGTCCGGTATCCCACCAAAGACGTGTGCCGCCGTTGTCTGCACCGCCCAGTTTGCTGACTAAAGCGTCATACAATGCCTTGTTGTCCGTCTTGTAATCTTGGTTGAAGAATACACGGCGAATCATATCGTCGGTACTGATGGTATTGCCGCTGTTGTTCACCGCAACCTTGATGAGCCGCGGATAACCGGTACGGCGTTGTTCCGCCCATGCTTCACAACCTTCCGGATATAGGGCCAGCCACTTCTGGGTGATGATTCTCTCCAGTTTTTCTTCCTTATCGGCTGTATTGTCCCATTTCGGAGTGATCGTTGAAGGTGCATCCGCATTGAACTTAGCATCGAATACATCTACGTAGGCAGCCGGTCTATCGTCACTTTCCAGATAATCGCTGACGCCATTGGCATCCCATTGTGCAAAGGATACGGTAACACCTTGCTTATAACAGTTTTCCACATCATCGCCGGTGTTATATCGTAAGGCTGCTTCTGCGCGCAGGAACCATACTTCGGCCGCGCTCATGACAATGATTTTACTGGCGGGTGGTAAGGGGGGGTTCGGGGGGGGGTAGGCGAATGTGGAGTAGCGGTTATCGGCTACGCCTGTGCCTTGGCGGACACCTTTGTATTCATCTTCAATGCTGCTGAGTTGTTTTACTCCGGCAACTTCTCTGTTAATGTTGCCGTCTTTGTCTCTGCCGTCTTGTGCCGGGTTGAAGTAGGATTTAAGGCGAGGATCGTTGTAGCCTTTCAGGAAAGACTCCAAGCTTGCGTTCATATACACTTCGCTCCATCCGGCAACACCACCCAGCGGGTTGCGGATGCCGTATTCGCCTACCGTTTCGTTGGCTGTTTCCAGTACGCCGCCGTTGGCAGCATCCAAAGCTGCTTTGGCCTGTTTTTCGGCAAGTTCGGGAGCTACGTTAGATACGCGCATGGCCAGACGCAAGCGGAGAGAGTTGGCGAATTTCAGCCATTGTGCGGGAGTGCGTTTGCCTTCCGGCATCATGAAGTCGGCGCTTTCAAAGGATACGCCGCCTTTATAATCTTTCAGTATGTTCACGGCTGTTTCCAGGTCTTCAAAGAAACGTTTGTAGACTTCTTCCTGTGACTGCGGCTTCTGGTCGGCTGTTCCGAATCCGTCGTAAAGGATAGGGCCGTAATAGTCGCTCACACGATGAAGGGTAGCTACTTTCAGAATCTTGGTAATGGCGTGGTAAAGAGGCCATTCCTTTTCTGTATTCAGCGCTTCTGCATCGGCGATGGAAGGCATGACGTATCCGTAGGTGTATACCCACATGGCGCTTGTCCAGCCGTTGTTCAGATTATAGGTGGAGTTGTTGGCATTGAACGAACCGTTCATGTCGTGGAAGTATCCGCAGAACATGTCCGCCACTAAGTTCTGTATAACCTGGTATTGCCAGTCCGTACCGTCCACTCCGGTCTGGTAGATGATACCCTTTTGAATGGTGGCGAAAGGTACGAGGTTGGTTTGGTTATCGTATTTCTGCAATTCTTCTGTATAAGCTCCGTCGGTACTGTTGAAGTCGGCAAAGTTGTCGGTACAGGATGAAAAACTCAGGAGACCGCCGAGGAGCAATGCGGTTGTATATTTTATCTTATTCATATCGTTCGGGTATTTAGAAAGTAAATTTAATGTTGAATCCTATGTTTCTTGTTGAAGGCATGCCGAAGGTGTCCAATCCCTGGTTGTCATTGCCTACCGACATTGTGGCATCCGGATCGAACGGTGCATCTTTGTAGATGAAGAACAGGTTGCGTGCCACCAGTGACAAGTCTACTCCTTTGATGAATCCGGTCTTTTCAAGCATTTGCTGCGGGAAGGAGTAACCCAAGGATACTTCGCGCAAGCGGATGTTTGTTCCGTCATAGCGGTAGAATTCCGTGGTCCCGTTGCCGCGGTCGCCTACCATTTGATAGAATTTCTGTACATCATTAATCTTTTGTCCTTCCAGCATATAGTAGCCTGCGTCGCGGGCATCACCGGTTGCCTTGCTCACACCGGCATAGTCCAGTCCGGCTTGTGTCAGCGAAATTACGTCACCACCTACGCGTGCGTCAATCAGAAAGTAAAGCGAGAAACCTTTGTATGTCACGGTATTGCTCCAGCCCAGTGTCCAGTCGGGATTGAAGTTGCCTATCTTGGCGGCTTTGTCGGTTGTAACCTGAGGCAGGCCGGCTTTTGCGTTGGGGTTACCGTCTTTGTCTATTGCCGGTTCCAGCAGGATTTTACCGTTTGCATCGCGTACAAATACGTTGCCGTAGATGTCGCCCAGCGAACCGCCTTCTACAACCATCATTTTATAGGGCATGCTTACATTGCCCGAAGCGTATTGGAAGTTGGGTGTGCCGCCCAAGGATACAATCTTGTTCTTGTTGGTAGCAAAGTTGAACTGGGTTTTCCAGCGGAAATTATCGTTCATCAGTGGCGTAGCGCCTAAGGTGATTTCAACACCCGTATTGCGTATCTTACCTGCGTTTATCCAACGGTAAGGACGTTGTTCGGCGGTAGTGTTTACGCGGATCAGTTGGTTTTTGGTATCCGTGCGGTAGAATGTGAAGTCGAAATCCAGACGGCTGTTGAAGAACTTCCACTCAGTACCTACTTCGATGGAGTTGCTGATTTCCGGTTTCAAATCTTCTGCAAAGTAGTAGTCGATGGGTTTCACTACGCCGCCTGCCGTGATGGTCTGCGCCGGGCTGGTGATGCCGATGGGAAGGTCGTTGCCGACTTGTGCCCAGGAAGCACGAACCTTGCCGAAGCTTATCCATTCGGGCAGGTTGAGAGTTTTGTTGAGAATCCATGAGAGACCTACCGACGGATAGAAAAAGCCGGAGTCTTCGCTTTTGGTGTTGGCAAGTGTGGAAGACCAGTCGTTGCGTGCGGTTACATCCAGATAGATACTCTCTTTCCAACCGAGCTGTGCGGTTGCGAACACAGACTGGATGGTACGTCTTTGGTTGGCTGTTTCATCAATGTATGAAGTGCCTGCACCGCTGAGATTCATGTTAGGAACTGTGAAGACATTAGCCTTGTACAAGCCGGATTTACCGGAGTCGAGACTTAAGGAGTTGACTTTGGTGGTATTGATACTGCTGCCTATGGCTGCATTCAAGCTCCAGTCGTTCCATGTTTTGTTGAACATGGCCATAAAATCACCGTAAACCATGAAGTCCTGACGGTTCATTTTGATATAGCGGCCGTTCTGGTGGGCTACATCGGCCGTTGTCCCGGCATACATTTTCTGCTCGTAATTGTCATTGATATAGTCTACATTACCGCGGGCCTGAACGCTGAACCAGTCGTTTATCTTCAAGTTCGCGCTTAAGGAAGCTAAGGTACGGAAACGCTTGTCGTTACTGGTAACTCTGTTCGTCAGCCAATAGGGGTTCTGACTGAATCCGCTGATGTCCGTATACCAGTTCTGCAATGGCATGGATCTGTTTTCATCGTATTTTTCGAATCCGTTATTGTCGCGATAGATATTGAGGTCTTCACCACGCGGGAAGGTGTACAAACCTACCAGCGGGTTCATGTAGTAGCCGCCGGAAGTAGGGCGGTTCTTGATTTTCTGGGTCATCAGGTTTACATTGGCATCCAATGTGAGACGGTCGTTGAACAAAGAGGCTGTTTCACGGAAGGTGATATTATGCTTTTGCAGTTTGTTTACATCGACAATACCTTTGGCGGTGGTGTTGGCATAAGAGAAGTAGGTCTGCATTTTCTCTTTACCCGTCATGATGGATAGTGAATTGGTTGCAGTAACTCCGTTGCTGAAATAGTCGCCTACGTTATCGTAAGCTTTGATGGGTGTGGAGTTTGCATTTTCCGGAACCGTACCCCAGCTTGTAGCTCCGCTTGCGCCGTATTTGTCTTGGAATTCGGGCAGGCAAATGGCATGGTCTATGGTCAGGTTGGAGTTGAATACGATACGTTGCATGCCGGCTTTACCCTTCTTGGTGGTAATCAGGATTACGCCGTTGGCAGCTTGTGAGCCGTAGAGGGCTGCTGCGGAAGCACCTTTCAGTATGCTCATGCTTTCAATGTCGTCCGGATTCAAGTTGGAGATACCGTCGCCCGAGTCACGGTTGCCGGCATCGTTGTTACCGCCCATGGCGGAGAATGCCTGCTCGGCTACGTTGTTCAGCATAGGCACACCGTCGATAACATATAACGGTTGGTTGTTTCCATCGGCATTGACAGAACGGATACCGCGGATGGATACTTTGGCTGAGCCGCCCAGACCGGAGGAGTTACGGGTGATGGATACGCCTGCTGTCTTACCGGCAAGGGCGTTAATCATATTAGGGTCTTTGGCGCGGGTCAGTTCATCGCCGCCCACCTGTTGGGTAGAGTAGGTGAGAGAGGCCTCTTTTTTCTTGATGCCCATAGCTGTTACGACAACGGTTTCCAATGCCAGCGCTTCTTCTTTCATTTGGATTTTTAGCGATGTACGGCCGTTGAGCGTAACGTTTATAGGTTCATAGCCTATGTAGGAAATGACTAAAGTGGCATTGGCAGGTGCGTTGAGGGTGAACTCTCCGTCCAGGTTGGTGATGATACCGTTGGTCGTACCCTTTTCCAATACATTTGCACCGATAATCGGTTCGCCCTTGGAATCGGTAACGACCCCCTTTACAGTGACTCTTTCCTGTTGTGTTCCGGCTACGTTTTCGATGCTTTCACCTCTTTTGGTCAGGACTATATTTTTGCCTTCCATTACATATCTGATGTTTGTTCCGGCAAATATTTCATCCAGAAGTTCGGCTACGGCTTTGTTTTTCGCATCTACATTAACAGTGCGCCGTACATCGACACTCTTTTTGTTGTATACAAACAGATAGTCTGTCTGGGATTCAATTTGGGAAAGTATTTGCCCTACTCTCAGCTGAGAATCGGGGATACTTACTTTGGCGTTCTGAGAGTAGCTATTCCCGCAGTATGCTTGGAATGTTACAAACAGAAGAAGGAATAGTGTGGTCTTCATAGTACGCAATAATTGCTTGTTTTCAAAACTTTTTGGACAAAAAAGTCCATTCAAAGAAATTTTTCTCATATCTTTGTCACTGTGTTAAGTTAATAAATTGATTAAGGTCGATTTTTGACTGTTTCGGATCGGAAAGTATGGGGGTACTTTCCGATCTTTTTTTATCAAAAAAGGGAAGTAATTCTTAGGACTGTTGCTTTATGGTTTCATGCTGTTCGGTTTTAAGGGGTTAGTACTAAATTTAAAGGTTTTGTTTATTCATATATGATTATCGAGTCTTTGTTTTCATTGATGCGGAACTTGAACGGATGCTCTTTGGAGATGGCTCTCAAGATGTGCTCTATGCCATCCTGTTCCCTGAATTTGCCGGTCAGGCCTTCGTGGGTCAGTAGTCTGGGGCTGGTGACGGTTATCTTTACGTTGTAGTATTTTTCGAGTTTGTCCAGGATGCCGCTGAAGGGTACATCATCAAAACAGTATAATCCCTCTTTCCAGCGGAGATATTCGTACGAGGGGAGGATGGTTTTCTTGCAGCGTCCGTCATAATTGGCAAAAAACTCATCCTTTTGAAGGCGGGTAATCACTTGGTTGTTACAGCTTGGGTAGATGTCTACGATACCCTCCACCAATGTTGTTTCGAACTCTTTGCTGCCTTTGTATGCGCAGACGTTAAAGCTGGTTCCGACCACTCTTACCTTGTGCATTTCCGTATGTACATAGAACGGTAATTTTTTGTTTTTGGCAACTTCAAAATATGCTTCGCCGTCTAACTCGACGTTGCGGTCATTGCGGCCGAAGTCGGAAGCATATGTAAGCGTGGATTGGGCATTGAGCCATACGCGTGTACCGTCGGCAAGTGTAATTTGAGCGCGTTGCCCGGCAGGAACAGTAATGGTTTGAGGCTGTGCATCCTTATTATATATATAATTTGTGGTCATGTAGTAACCGGATACGGCAATGATGACTGCCGCTGCAATACGCGCCGCCCAACGGAGCGTTGGCATGAGTCGTATTGCTTTTTTCTTATTGTCTTGTTTTGTGGAAAACAGGGATACGTCGAACAGCATACGTTCTTTCAGGTAGGCTTCCCGGTTTTCTTCAGAAGCTTCAACCCAGTCCAGAATCTGTTTCTCTTCTTCAATGGATGCTGTTCCTTTAAAATATTTGTATAGTAATTCCTGGTTCATCATAAATAGAGTTGCTTGGTTAAAGAGAGGGACTTTACCGCCTTTCTGTATATATAACCGGCGAAGTGTGGACAACCCTATCAAAAAAGGAAACTTTTTTCTGAAAAAATACTTTTATTGCTCAGAGCAGTATGGAAGCCAGGTAATCTTTCAACTCCAATCGCAGTATGCGGAGGGCTTTGGTGATATGCGCTTCTACGGTTTTCAGTGAAACATGCAGTTGCTCTGCAATTTGTTTGTTGGGGAGATTCTGGTAACGGCTCAGCATGAAAATAGTCCGGCTTTGTTGTGGCATTTGCTCTAAGGCCTTGTGAACGATGTGCTGTATTTCGTTGTCGAATATCTGTTCGGGTTCGCAGGCTTTCAAGGTGGATATACGCAAGTTGAGCTCCCGCTGGTTATGGCTGGTTATATTTTCTTCTGCTTGCAGGCGTATTTTTTTGTGCTCTAACAGATTGAGTGACTTGTTTTTGATTATGGTCAACAGCAAGGCATGCAGATTGCTTCCTTCTTTCCAACGGTTCCGGTTTTCCCATAGGGCAATCATGGATTCCATTAACACGTCTTCCGCTTCCGCTTTATCTCTGAGGTAGGAATAAGCAAAAGTCAGGAACTTTTCTTGGTTCTCCTGGAAAAAACGCGAGAAAAGGTCCATCGTATGTAATTTAATGGAGTCGGACATTCAAATTGGAGTTTTTTCGTACGATTTAAGGTTTCGTATCACAAAGCAACATAATCTTTTTGTAATATGCAAACAATACCTGTTGTTTTTTTGATTTCCATGGGTGGGGAGTGAAAAAAGAGCCCGGCAGATCACTGTCGGGCTCATATATCCTATTTATTGATAGGGATTATTTGTCTTTCTTTTCCGGTCTTTCCTGTCTTTCCGGTTTCGGAAGCAATACTTTGCGAGACAGTTTGAACTTACCGGTCTTAGGATCAATGTCAAGCAACTTCACATCAATCTCGTCACCTTCCTTGATTCCGGCTTCTTCTACTGTTTCCAGACGCTTCCAGTCGATTTCAGAAATATGGAGCAAACCGTCTTTGCCCGGTAAGAATTCAACGAATGCACCGTAAGGCATGATAGAACGTACTTTACCTTTGTAGACTTCACCTACTTCCGGTACTGCCACGATACCTTTAATGATACGCATTGCATCGTCGATAGACTTCTTGTTGGTTCCGGCAATTTCAATTCTACCGATATTGTCTATTTCCTCGATAGTGATTGTTGCACCGGTTTCTTCCTGCATACCCTGGATAATCTTTCCGCCCGGGCCGATTACTGCACCGATGAATTCTTTAGGAATAGTCATGGTTTCGATGCGTGGAGCATGCGGTTTCAGGTCGGCATGCGGTTCAGCGATACATTCGGTGATTTTACTCAGAATGTATTCGCGGCCTTCTTTAGCCTGTAACAATGCTTTTTCAAGGATTTCATAAGACAGACCGTCTACTTTGATATCCATCTGGGTAGCAGTGATACCGTCCTTTGTACCGGTTACCTTGAAGTCCATATCGCCGAGGTGGTCCTCATCACCGAGGATGTCGGACAATACTGCGTATTTTTCTTCGCCTGCATTCTTAATCAATCCCATTGCAATACCGGATACGGGCTTCTTGATTTTTACACCGGCATCCATCAGTGCCAGCGTACCGGCACATACGGTAGCCATGGAAGATGAACCGTTTGATTCGAGAATATCGGATACTACACGTACTACATACGGATAATCGGCAGGGATTTGTCCTTTCAAAGCACGCCATGCAAGGTGTCCGTGACCGATTTCGCGACGACCTACACCACGTTGTGCTTTGGCTTCACCCGTAGAGAACGGCGGGAAGTTGTAGTGCAGTAAGAAACGTTCTTTTCCATGTTCCAGAACGTCGTCGATAATTTTTTCGTCCAGTTTTGTACCTAAAGTAACGGTAGACAAAGACTGGGTTTCACCACGTGTGAAGATAGCGGAGCCGTGAGGACCGGGCAGATAACCGATTTCGCACCAGATAGGACGGATTTCGGTAGTCTTACGTCCGTCGAGACGCTTGCCTTCATCCAGGATGGAACGACGCATGGCTTCTTTTTCAACATCGTGGTAGTAGCGGTCGATAAGCGGAGCTTTTTCTTCCAGTTCTTCTTCGCTGAATTGTGCCTTGAATTCTTCGCGGATGGCATCGAAAGCATCCATACGCTCATGCTTATTCTTGTTACCGGAAGCTGCAATTGCATAAGCCTTGTCATAGCAGGCGTCGTGAACAGCCTTGCGGAGTTCTTCATCGTTTACTTCGTGGCAGTATTCGCGTTTTACGGTAGAACCGACTTCTTCTGCCAGTTCCATCTGGGCCTTACATTGTATCTTGATTGCTTCGTGAGCAGCTTTCATGGCTTCCAGCAAGTCTCTTTCGGAAACTTCATCCATTTCACCTTCCACCATCATGATGTTTTCATAAGTGGCGCCTACCATCAGATCCATGTCAGCCTTTTCCAATTGCTCAAAAGTAGGATTGATAACAAATTCGCCGTTGATACGTGCTACGCGTACTTCGGAAATCGGTCCGTTGAAAGGAATATCTGAAACAGCGAGTGCTGCAGAAGCTGCAA
>OGOC01001949.1_pt1 | contig 14778 bp, 14 predicted proteins | sample 1552561 | NCBI WGS metagenome assembly OGOC01 (sample SAMEA2580148, study PRJEB22360) | human gut metagenome | biome: human gut; feature: human-associated habitat; material: faeces | place: Denmark | collected 2008/2010
TTTCGACAAAATTCGACATCATTGTCCGATAATTGCAAAAAGTTTCTTGGCTTTCATCCCACGGTTAAAACCGTGGGCTTTCCCGCCCGACTTTTGTAAACGGACTTCTTGTTCCAACACAGATTGTTGTAACAAATCAGCTAAACTCCCAAAATCATGAAAGTCTTAAAGTGTTATCAAAAAGTGCCCAAACTGATGACATTCAGAGATTCACAGAACTTGCAAGCGCTTTTACTGAACCCGGTGACAAGGAAAAAGCTGACGCCGTATTGCAAGTTAGCGTCGCGGCAAACAATTGATCTTGTTAAACAAAATCTTCTGTCTATCGAAACTGCTGCACAGTGCGCAAAGATGACCGTAGATGAATTTCAGATCGTACTAAAAAAACAAAACAGCTAACAATAGCCAAACAAGGACGGGAATGCGGCACTACAGTGCCGCATTTTCCCGTCCCCAGTGGTTGCGTTTTTATTTACATTTTTTACAGTGCCTTTACTCTTGCTACTACGTTCTCTACGGTAAATCCGAAGTATGGGAACAGTTTGCTGTACGGAGCAGATGCACCGAAACGATTCATTCCGATGATGTCACCGTCAAGTCCGACATAACGATCCCATCCAAATCCAGAAAGTGCCTCTACTGCAACTCTCTTTCTTACATTCTTTGGAAGAACCTTTGCCTTATACTCCTCAGACTGCTCCTCGAAGATATCCATACATGGCATTGATACGACACGAACGTCGATTCCATCCTCTGCTAAAACCTTCTTTGCCTCTACAGCAAGAGACAGCTCGGAACCAGAAGCGATAATGATCGCATCCGGAACTGCCTTCTTGGAATCCTGTACAATATAACCACCCTTTAATGCCTCTCTTGAGGTTCCCTCGATCTGCGGCAGATTCTGTCTGGTCAGTGCCAGTGCAGTCGGTGTTCTCTTAGATGTAATTGCGCTGTACCATGCAGCTGCTGTCTCAGTTGCGTCTGCCGGACGGAACATATGGAAGTTCGGCATTGCACGCCACATTGCAAGCTGCTCGATCGGCTCATGAGTCGGTCCATCCTCTCCTACACCAATACTGTCGTGTGTAAATACGAAGGTTAACGGTACACCCATGATTGAAGACAGACGTGCCATCGGCTTTGTATAATCAGAGAATACGAAGAAGGTAGAAACAAATGCTCTCAGTCCGCCGTGAAGCATAATACCATTTCCGATTGCTGTCATGGCAAGCTCACGAACACCAAAGTGCATGTTGCGTCCTGCATAATTTTCTGCTGAGAAATCACCCTCATCCTTCATATAGGTCTTTGTGGATGGGGAAAGGTCAGCTGCACCGCCAATTACATTCGGCATTCTATCTTTGATACGATTGATCATCTTGCCGGACAGATTTCTTGTTGCATCTGCCTTATCATCATAAGCCCAGAAATCAGCATCGTCACAAACCTTCTCTGCCAAATCCTCATCGTAGTAAGTATCCCACAGTTCCTTCATTTCTGGATACTTCTCGCAGTATTCTGCAAACATCTTATTCCAAGCATCCTCTGCCGGCTGTAAGCCTTCTACGATTTCCTTATAATGATCATAAACTTCCTCTGGTACGAAGAATGGCTCTTCTGACGGCCAGCCTAAGTTTTCCTTCATTGCCTTAATATTGTCATCACCAAGCGGCTCGCCATGTGCACTTGCCTTGCCCTGCTTTGCCGGACATCCAAAACCAATCTGAGTCTTTACAGTGATAAAAGATGGTCTCTCAGTATCTGCCTTAGCAGCCTCAATTGCCTTGCCGATTTCCTCTAAGTTATTTCCATCCTCAACGGTAATGGTCTGGAAACCAAATGCTTCCATACGCTTCTGAACATTCTCTGTGAATGCAATATCTGTTGATCCCTCAATAGAGATGCGGTTGGAATCATAGAAAATGATCAGCTTAGACAGCTTTAAAGTACCTGCAAGAGAAAATGCCTCAGATGAAATACCCTCCATCATACATCCATCGCCGCCAAGTGCGTATGTGTAATGATCTACAACCGGATATCCTTCCTTGTTAAATACAGACGCCATATGACGCTCTGCAATTGCCATACCAACTGCCATACCCATACCAGCACCAAGAGGTCCTGTCGTTGCCTCAACACCAACTGTGTGGCGATACTCCGGATGACCAGGTGTCAGAGAACCCCACTGACGAAACTGCATCAGATCTTCCTTTTTTAAATCACCATAACCAAACAGGTGAAGCAGGGAGTACAAAAGCATAGAACCATGTCCTCCAGAAAGAATAAAGCGATCACGATCCTTCCAATCTGGATCCTTTGGGTTGTGCTTTAAATGCTTTGCCCATAACTCATAGGCTACAGATGCACAGCCGAGCGGCAAGCCAGGATGTCCTGACTTTGCCTTCTGAATCGCATCTGCAGATAATACACGGATCGCGTTTACTGACATTGTATCAATGTTATTCATCTTCGTCTCCATTCCGCGCTTAAGCGCATTTAATTTTGTATTTATGCTCAGTTTACCAGACCATTGCACGAAAATCAAGTTTTTCTTATGTTATCGTAGCTTAATTTGCTGAAGCTCCTCCATTGTCGCCAAATAATAGGTCTTAAACTTGTCGCCCGGAATGACAGTATACAAATTATTTCCAAACTCTCTCGCAAAACGTATTCTTCCTGAAAATGATTGAACCTCGCAATAATCCGCATCATACATTACAATATTTCTCTGCTGAAATGCATAGCCTGTATGAAGTTCATCCTGCTCTGTAACAGCATTTTCATTTCCTTCTGACGTGTAAATATGAAGCTGATAGCCTGTTTTCGCTTCATCACGTACAACAAGACCAAGGTATTCGTTATTATAGAAAATACGCTGAATTTCTCCTTCAACAGCAATATCTTTTCGAGTAATTGCAGTTCTGTTTGACACGTCAAAAAAGCTGATGCAGCAATCTCCAACTGCAAACGCTTTTGTATCACTTAAATAGACAACCTTCGGGACATATGCGCCATTTTCAGAATAATCAAAACTTGCTACTATACGATCTGCAGCTTCTTTTCCCTTTTCAAAATCGTAAAAAGAAATACTGCTTGTTCCAACACCCTCAGAAATTGAGTAGTATGATACAGCTAATTGCTGACCATTTGGCGAAACACTAATGTCAAGCGGATATCCATCAATCTGGAGCGGATTGCGAATCGAAACTGCAAGCTCCTCGCCTGTATTTCGATAATAAGAAATTAAACTCGCATCCTGATCTTCTAACTGAAGCACAGTTACACCTGTCGACGCAATCACTCCCTTTGTGATTATCTGAGATGTAGTTCCGCTTCCAGTGATTCCCGATTTATTACAAATTGCAAAATTTTTTCCTTTTAAATCATAAATCAAAAGATAATCACCTTTGACATTTGCCTTTGGATTGCTCATATCATATGGTGCAGACCACACTTTTGTGCCCTTTTTGTCATAATACGTAGCACCATCTTTATTCATTACGACAATGCCGTCTCCATATGATACGTATCCTGCTGATGACGCATTCGACACATCAGTTCTCCAGCTGACTTCATATGTTTTGTAACGCCACAGCCGTTCTGCCACAAACCACGCCAGCACAACAGCTAACACCAACACTACGACAACAATTCCTGCGATATTGACTGTTCTTTTATGATCTTCAGCCCAGCTTACTGGTGCACTGCGAACCTTATCGTTCGTAACCATGCTCTGCCTAAGCTGCTTCTTCTTTCTTTCCCGTTGAAATTCACTGTCCCTTGCCATGTACTTTCCTTTCCACCACTGTGCTGACTTTCAAACTCCAGCTGCATCTTACATACAGCTGCACAGTGTCCAAAAAAGTATAACATATCCAAGGGTGTGTGTCAAAGTTCCTTAAAAATTTTCACGGCAAATTCAGCTCCTGTCCAATATAAATTTTATTTATATCATCAAGTCCATTTACTTCCTTTAACTGCATAACCATCTGTGAAGAACCATAAAATTTTTTACTAATCTCAATCAATGTATCACCAGGCTGAACCGTGTATGAGGCTGGACGATTTACTGCTGCTTCTGCTGCCTCACTCGTCCCCTGTGCTGCATTTTCTTCTGTGGGCAACGTTGGTGCTGCTACCGTTAAAATTTCCTGCGTACTGCTTTCGTTTTCTTCTGATGATGCTGCATCTGATTCCTCATTTTTTGATGCTTCGGTACTGCTTGTGATACGATACACTGATGCTCCAAGACCATCCTTATAAAACATCATATCTCCAGAAAAGATCCCGCCATTTTGAATAGCTGCCACGTCCTTTTTTTCTGTCTCAGATGAAGAAAGGCTGCTTTCTGGTGTTTTTGCAACTGAAGCTTTTTCTTCACTGCTTTCTGGTATCTTTGTAGCTGAAACTTCAAGCGTATTCTCCGTTTCTTTTAAAGACGCTGACAATGCACCAATGTCATTTTTTGTTGCCGCAATTTGTTCGCTTTCTGATTCAAAAGCAACCTGCTCGCTCTCACCGCTTTTTCTCTCCACAGATGCTCCTACTGCAAGCGCCTGCACAGAATCCTCTTTTTTATTCATCCCTCTTGAAAAAAGGACACCACCTCCTACTAAAATAATAAAAAGAATTGCCGCCCCTGCCTTTACCCATATGCCGTTTTCTGCTGTTAGCTTAGGCGTCTGATTTATGTGTTTTGACTTTTGCGGATGCTTTATATCCTGCTTTTCCTTCATAATCTTTCTAAAATTAAGCGCTGCCTGATCGCTGACATCCTCACTTTGATCCGCGTTGCGGCTCAGCATATAATTTTGCATTTCATTATTTTTCTCATAATAAACAAAATACCCCTTCAAATGGAGAATTGTATCTTCTTCCTCCATCCAAAAGCTTTCCTCATCACCCTTCTTCCAGTACATCAAACAATTTTCCCCAGAAAAAATCTGACGATGTGTTTTTTTTAATTCTTCACCATCTGGAAAATTTTCTTCTGTTCCGCTTATAAACCAGCCACATATACTGCATCCTGGAAAATATTCCTGTATCACTGACAACGTATTATCCCAGACCTGCTGCGTAATCGCTGTTTTTTGCTCATTTTCTTCTTCAGTACTGCCTTGCGCATCCTCTAACTCAACTGCTCCCTTTACAAACCAGCATCTTTTGTTTTCTGTAACCATTTTGCTTCCAAGCAATATACCAGTGCGTACATGCCCTGTACAATTTAATTTACGAATAAATGTATATGCATAGTCTTCCAGATACACTCTAACCCGCTCTTCTTTTTCTGCCATCTGACGAATATTTTTTGGCAGTTTCTTTTCCTCTTCCATATAACACCTCCAGACCAGTTCCATGCAGTTTATGCACGGTATTTTCCATCTTTCTTAGCACATCGTATCACTACAACCGTGCAGAATCTGCCAAAACCGCCTGTCGAATACACATAATCTTTCGACAAGCGAATAAAGCGCTTCTTCCCCGGATAGAATGAAGCAAAGAACGTTTCAGAAAGGCGGTATCTATGAACACAGTCAACTCTCCATCCTATTTTTCGCAAACTGATTTTTCCTCGGAAGGCTTTGCCTGCCGTTTAGCCAATCTTGTTGATTTAAGCCAAAAAAAGAACGGCCACCGACCAATACTTTTCCTTTGTATTGGCAGTGACCGTGTCCCTGGGGACTGTCTTGGTCCTTTAGTAGGTTATAAATTAGAGCGTCTTTGCGATACCATGCAGCATACATTTGTTGTATGCGGATCGCTTGCTCATCCTGTACATGCTGTGAATCTGCGTCAAAAGCTTCATTATGTGAAGCATCTGGGCGACTTTCTCACAATTGCAATAGATGCCTCAATAGGTGCTAAAGAAAATCTTGGCATGCTTTGTCTTTCAAACAGTGCATTATATCCTGGCGAGGGTGTTGCAAAGTCGCTTCCCCCGGTGGGAGAAATCTCTATTACCGGGGTCACAAGCTGCGAAGACAATCCCATTCCATTTCACCGTCAAAGTGTCCCACTTTCTTTCATGATGAATCTGGCTGATGAAATTTATCAGGGACTTTTTACTTTTTTAACAGCTTACTTCCAGACAGTGCCCTATACTGAGTCAATGCCTCTTCAAGCGACAGATCTGCATTCTCCTGACAGAAGGAATCAAACTTATTTAAACGCTGCTTGTACAGCAGATCCTTTCCAAAGACAGGCTCATATTCTTCCTTGAGCTGCTTTTCGATCTGCTCAATCTCTTCCTTCTTATCTGAAAGTTCCTGACGCTTGCTCTCAAACTCCTGCTGCAGCCCTAAAAGCTCATCCTTGTTGGCAGCTGTAATGTCTGCTGTGATCTGATGACGAATTTCGCTTTCAAAATTTTCAAGTGCTTCCTGGCGCTTTTCTACTGTATTCTGCATAACCTGCTGAATACCTGTGATTTTATCATCAAAGCTGCCCAGATTGTAGCCCGTCTCATCCTGACTTTTCTTGATGCGGTTCGTCATCAGCTGCTTGTTCTTATTATTAACACGGATCTGTTTTCGAAGTTCCTCCACCTCTTCATTTACACCTGCAAACTTCAGCATATACTTGTGAAGCAAATACAAATATGCAGTAAATAATGCACCCACATATACAAAAAATGTAAATGCCAGCACAAGACGATTCGAAATTGCCAATGAGAAAAACAATGGAATAAAGAAAATCAAGCCCACACCAACTAAAATATCAATTGTCCAATCTCTGCTGTTTTTAGGGAAAAATAGCATGGAAATCGCACGCTTTTTACATACGACTGGAACTTTATTTTCTTTAAATTTCAGTTCAATCTGTGCCTCTAGCTGCTGATTCTGTTGACTTAGAGGCGCTGTCTCAACCTGAATGCGCTGTGCTATTGCATTGGCCTTTGCCTTTGCACGCTCAGTTTTACATACATCAATCTGATCTTGATACTGACTCAGCTCACGATCATACGTTGCAGCAATTTCTTCTTTTTTCTTTTTAAGTGCCGTGGTAATTCCCTCTGCCACACTCTTTTCCATGCTGCTATATGCCTTCTCGCTTTGCTTTAACTCACCAGTCAGGCGTGTCTTATCCTTCTCTGCCTCGTCAAGATCATTTAACAACTGCTTCGCCCTATTTACTGTTTTGATTAACTCAGAATCATGAATTGCATCAAGTGTAACAGCTTGACCAAAGACGGATGATTGAGCTTCTCTGGTTGCCTCATCCTCTGGCTTTGCTTCCACTTCCATAGAAGATTCCATTGAAGGTTCCATTGAAAGTTCCATTGAACCTTCTTGTGACTCTTCTGTCGATGCGGCATCTAATTCATCCAGCTGTTTTTCTTTAAGCTCAGCCTGCTCTGATTCTTCTGGCTGTTCTTTGGTAAGCTCAGTCAGTTCTGATTCTTCTTGCTGCTCTTGTGCTTCCTCCATCAGTTCTTCTGGCTGCTCTTTTACTTCTTCTAGCTGCTCCTTTGGCTGCACAATTTCTTCCAGATTAACCGGCTCTGCTTTCATATCAGCTGATGTCTCCTTGGATGCCTCATTTGACACAGCCTGTTCTGCCTGCTGATCAAGCAGCATTTCAACTTCATTAGCTGTTTCCGGAGTATCCGTCTGCCTATAATCGTCCATTTTTACTCCTCCTAACGATGATTATCAAGAACCATTCCCATTTTCGCACTTGCGTTTGAGAATTGTTTTTGTTATACTGACCACAAAACAAAGTCAGTTTTCAATCAATTTACAGTTCCTATAGTTTACTATATACTATTTTTCACTATAGCACAAGTTTTTTCTTTTTAGGAGGTTTTTATGTTTCGCATGTGGGGTAAAGTCTTCGCAGACAACCATCTTCTCAAGGATTTTGTTGTTGAAAATCCATCACTTGATATGACCCGCACCAAAAAGGTGTTCGCAGCACTCGAAACCATCGCTCATGAATTTGATCTGGCTGTCCCAATCTGGCTGCCATCAAACATTTCTGATTTTAAGCGTCACGCAAAAACACGCTTCACTCAGGACAGTTTTATTGAGGCAATCGATTTTGACTATCTTGAAATTCAGATCATTGAAGAAGATTAATTCTTTGCTAATTAATTTCAAGATAGCCTAGACAGCCAGTTTATGTTAGCCTTATGACAAATATTGACTTATAATATCATTGATCAGCTGCTCTTCCTTTGGGGAGAGCTTTCTTGTCTGCTGCTTATGTACTTGTCGATCCCCGGATTCCCCCCGGGCCGCTGCAATCTGCGCTAGGCTCTCTTTTAACTCCTCTAACTGCTTTTGATGATCCTTTTCAGGTTCTTCCTTTCTGACAAGCTCTGGGCGGTTCACCCGCTTTTCATTCTCCGCTGACACATTATTTTCTTTCTGTGCACCATCCTTTTTCTGCATAAAAAGATCATCCCTCATTGCTCCTCGTGCTCTGGCTGCTGCACTGCTTCTAGCAGCCTCGCGTTCTGGCTGCACAAGCTCGTCTGGCTGCTCCTCACTGATGCCATCTGGCATATCTCTTGCACTTCGCACAACAAGCACATTTTCAAAATAGTGGACAAGTGCTGTTTCAAGAAGATCTTTGTTGGAACTATTTCCCATCAAACCAGAAAGCACAATCATCCCAGCTGCCATCAAACTTCCTCCAGCCAGATACAATACACAATTTTGAACACTTCCTTTATTCAAATAAAGAATCAACGAGGATACGGCACCTATTAGAAATGCTGCTGCCGCACAGTAAATACTGCAATTTTCCCAACTCGTCAGACGTGTTCCTGCTATACGATACTGCTGCTGCATTTTACTTACAAATGCTTCTGTATTTTTTATTCCGCAATTCATCCTATAAATGCTCTCGTACTTTGTCTTCATCTGCTGCAGCTGCTTGTCCTTTGCCGCTGCCAGATTATCAGATTGTCGAATCAAACTTTTGTAACAACGGTTTGCTGCAAATCTGCTGATAACTCCAATCACACAAACTGCCGCCATAACATACAGGATCATTCCCTGTTCCAGGTAATTTAACATACCATCGCCCCTTTCCGCCGAAATTTTCAGATTCATTTTCCGGTCTCCTAATTCATACACTAGCATAGAATTGCAAGCTTGTTAAGACAGAATCCATCGCACTTTTTTTACCTCACTCACACTTTTTTTCCATATATCTGATACTTTTTTCTTTTCCTTTTATTTTTTGATGTTATCTATTTTTTGTGAATGGACATCAACCCGCGTTTATGCTATACTGTCTGCAAAGACGCTGCTAGCTTTTGCTTCATGCGTTAAAAAACATTTTTGAAATATAAAGGAGGCTTTTTTATGACAAGTTACACTCCAAAGGGCGTATGTTCCCGTCAAATTAATATCGAGGTTAATGGTGATACTATCGAGTCCGTTCAGTTCGTTGGCGGCTGCAATGGCAATACTCAGGGTATCTCATCTCTTGTTAAGGGTATGAAGGTTGATGAAGTAATCGCCCGTCTCGAAGGAATCAACTGCAACGGCCGTGGAACTTCATGTCCGGATCAGCTCGCAAAGGCATTAAAGTCTATTAAGGGTGAATAAAATGAAAAAAATATTATTGACTGGCGGCGGTACCGCCGGTCATGTTACACCAAATATCGCTCTTTTGCCAGACCTTAAAGCAGAAGGCTATGACATTCATTACATAGGCTCCTATGAGGGAATGGAAAAGAAATTGATTACAGCACAGGGCATCCACTATGACGGAATTGCCACTGGAAAATTTCGCCGCTATCTAAGCGCAAAAAATCTCACTGACCCATTTCGTGTTATCAAAGGTTTTCAGCAGGCTAAAAAGCTTATCCGTGACTACAAGCCGGATGTTGTCTTCTCCAAAGGCGGTTTTGTTGCCGTTCCTGTTGTGCTTGCAGCTGGTCACTATCATATTCCTGTTATCATTCACGAATCAGATATGACACCAGGCCTTGCAAACAAGATCTGTATGAGAACTGCTAAAAAAATCTGCTGCAATTTTCCTGAAACAGTTAAGCTTCTTCCGGCTGATAAGGCTGTTCTTACCGGAACACCAATTCGCCGTGAACTGTTAAATGGCTCAAGGGATGCCGGCTTTGCTTTTACAGGACTTAGTGACGACAAGCCGATCCTTTTGATGATGGGAGGAAGTACTGGTTCACGTGCAGTTAATGCCGGTCTTAGAAGTGCTCTTCCTCAGCTTCTTAAGGAGTTTCATGTCATTCATCTGTGCGGCAAGGGAAATCTTGACAGTACACTTGCTCAGCCAGGCTACATTCAGTATGAATATATTTCTGATGAGCTTAAAGACCTGTTTGCAATCTCTGATATTGTGCTTTCACGTGCAGGTGCTAATGCCATTTGTGAGCTTTTGGCACTCAAGAAGCCAAACATTCTTGTTCCGCTTCCAGCAGCCGTAAGCCGTGGTGATCAGATTCTGAACGCAAACTCCTTTAAAAAGCAAGGTTTTTCCTATGTACTTGAAGAAGAAAAGTTAAATGCTGATACACTGATGGCAGCTGTTCACGAAGTTTACAACAATCGTGATTCTTACAAAAAGGCGATGGCCACCAGCAATCAAAGCAATGGCGTAGATATTGTAATCAAGCTAATTAAAGAATTATCGTAAAAAAAAGGCAGAACTCCAATTGTGGAATCTGCCTTTTTTCTTGAAATCATGTCTTCTTTTTGTTTATAAAAAGCTGCTTTTCATGATGCGTAAAACCTTCAATAATAAAAGTTTCTTTTTAATCTTTAAGCGCTTCTCTTAATTTTGCTCCCTGCTTTTCGAGTTCCTCTCTCTTTGCTGGCTTCGGATCCCATGAGACCATGTCTTCTCCGCCTGCATATCTTGGAATCACATGCATATGGAAATGCATAACAGTCTGTCCTGCTGCCTCACCATTATTCTGAACTAAGTTAAAGCCCTCACATCCAAGACCTTTCTTCATTGCCTTTCCAAGCTTTGCAGCAACTTTAAGAACATTTGCGGCATATTCATCGCTGATCTCTGTTACATCCTTAAAGTGCGCCTTTGGAAGGATTAATGTATGTCCTGCAGATGCCGGACCTAAATCAAGAATTGCGCGAAACTGCTCATCCTCATAAACAGTCTCTGATGGAATCTCACCTGCTGCTATTTTACAAAAAATACAATTATCATCTAACATAACTAAAACCTCTCTTTCGGCAAACATTGATGCCATTTTCTTTTGTACCCAGTATACTCATTTTTTTGATAAATTACAAGAGCACAAAATGTCGTTACATTTTTCTTGAGACAATCTATAAAAAATGATATATCTAACAAGTAACAATTTAAAGCTGTAATGGAGGTGCTTATGAACGATCAAACCTATTTTCTTGCCAATGCCGCCCATGAACTTCAGACTCTGCTTTCTTTGCTGTGCAGCAGTATTCAGGCTATTGAAGCCGCGCATCCTGAAGTTAGATGCTATCGTTACTGGCCAGAGCTCTCCTCTGACTGCCGCTTAATGAATAAGCTTCTTCGTGATCTGACAGATTACAGCATGTCTGACCAACTGACGAAACAACGCAGTGATCTGTGCAATTTACTGCGGCGGGCTTATTTATCATGTCTTCCTTTAACCGAGGGAACGAACAAAACACTTACATATACAAGCCGCGTCTCATGCGCCTACATGCCTCTCGACTCCCCAAAAATGATGGAAGCACTTTTAAATCTGATTGTCAATGCACTTGATGCCGTATCTGACAATGGAAGCGTTCAAATTATTCTGACAAAGTCAAACGAACAATTTGTCGTATCTATAATAGATGATGGCTGCGGGATTGCACCCAAACAACTGCTTACTATTTTCCATCCTTTTACTACCACAAAGCCAGATGGTACTGGGCTTGGCCTTCCAGTTGCCAAACGTATTATTGAAGGACATGGCGGTCATATACGCGTAAGCTCTGCTCCAAATCAGGGTGCCACCTTTACCTTCCTTCTGCCCTGTTCTTTTTCATCTGACAAAAAATAATAATACCGCATACAAAGCCTATTATAGCGCCCACTATATGTGCGCAATTGTTGACACCACTTTCGGCAAATCCATGATATAAAGTAAAAAACATCATGAAAATAAGCTGCCGAAGCGTAATTTCTTCAAAATGACCTTTTGACAATAAAACAATACATAGTAAAAGGCCTGCGATTCCAAAAATTGCACCAGATGCACCAGCTGTCGCTACAAGCAAATCCCCCTGATGCACATACCACCAGACAGACGCAGCATTTGCGCCAATGCCACTGATTAAATATACACCAAGAAAACGCCACTTTCCAATACAACGCTCTGCCAATGCACCAAGATACAAAAGAACAAGCATATTGTTAAATAAATGATCCCATCCAAAGTGAAGAAAAACGCTTGTAACAAGACGCCACCACTCTGGCTTTTGAACAAACTCACCAATTTGCAGCACCATCATATTCATCAATGCCGATTCTTTTCCTCCAATCTCACCGACTGCAACGATGCATTGAATCAAAATATTAAGAATCACCAACATCAACGTAACCTCTGGTATTCTGTTAATTACTATTCGTTTTCCATTAAAACGATCTGAAAAACGTTCCTTTCTAATCAGGGTAGCATAAAGATCACAAAATTCAGACGGCTGTCCGTCAAAAATCACTGGCTGTCCAGCGTCATCTATAAACCACCTTGGGTAAAAGCCTGTTACAAGCTGCTTTGAAATTGAAAAATCATCTGACAGCACAAGTGCAAGAAATTGACACTCCAGCTGTTTTTGCTCTCTAACCTTCTGTGCTGCATAATCAACTACCCTATCAATTCTCCACGGATCGGCTGCCAGCTTATTTGGATCATCGAACAGACAAACTGCATACAGCTTCGTATCCTCTTTGATCCATACACCACAAGGAAAATTTGCTGCAGCAATATTCGTATACCCACCACGCTTCAGCTTTTTTTCCACAAATTCGCGCATCAATTTTTGATCCACCCTTATCACCTCGTTGTACTTAACAAAAGTTACAATTCACAGGACACATATTTGAATGAACTGTAACTAGCAAAATTCTGTCAGTCAACTTTATCATTAGAAATAAGATTTGTCAATGTTTTGGCTTTAATATCCAATATGCCATAAATGCTGCTGCCACTGCCGCCACGACTATGAAAATCCCAGCAGCTGCAAGCAGATTTTTATTGATGAGATCTAACAAAAGCAAACGCTTACCTGCTGTAAAAAACACATATCCCAGAATAATCATAATCAATAATATGCCAATAACTGTAACTGACGATTTTTTTTGCTTGCATTTTGTTTTTTCCCTCTTAGGTGAATCTGACATTTGCTGCACATTTTTATATTGTTTTTCCTGCTGTATTTTCTGTTGTTTTTCCTGTTCGCTTGCACCAGAATCAGTCTGTTTAGAATCGCTCTGTCCACATTCTTGGTCTGTTATTTGCTTATCAATTTGAGAACTTATCTGCACAGAAGATACTTTAGAATCACAATAATCATTTGTGGCATTCTCTAACCGATCTTTTATGCATCCAACAATTACACTGATTGATAAATTTTCCCGAAGGCTTTCCTGAAAGAGTCCATATGCCAGTTCTAAGCTTCTTCTATCATCATAATCAATATGATCAATCAAAAATCGACATAATACATTTACAGACTGATGCAACGGCATATGCTGATATGGATAATAGCAAAATCGAATACGTTCTAAGCTTTTCGACACATATATATACTGAGGTTCAAGTAATATTCCTTCTCCGTCTAGCAAATAACGCCCTGCCTCTGAAACTGCACTGCAAAACTGCAATAGAAGTGACACCATCTCATCATAGGTGATCTTTCTGGCATCAAGAAATTCCGGTAAGTTTTCTAATGATGTAATCTCATAACTAAGCGTACTTTTTCCATTCATCTGCTGAACATGTACAGGTAAAAATCCATTGATCCTATTGTTAATCAACATTGACAACCTATAATCTGATCTGGCTTCCTCGTCTGTCTCTATCATCATATACTGATAATCAAGCCTTCGGCTGTATGATACTTCCATTTGTGCCATTATTTCACCCCCTGTAATGAATTTTTATTGCTTTTCGTAAAATGTTCAATCTTCAGCTGATATTTCTTTAGAATCTGACGCTGTTTCTTTATCCCGCTTGATTCCTCTTACAAGTCTGATAAACTCCTCCTGCTTTGATTCATGTACCTGCACTTGTCCTGTAATTTCTGTTGGTGTTCCCCATAAACGCATCAGGGCAAAAAAAGGAAGACGTATTGGTGCCTTATATGTAATCTTAACCATTCCAGGTCCTGCCTTCACCAAAAATGATGGCATATCACAGGCAAATAATTCACCTTCTATATGCGTATTTGCATATTCACAAATTATATCCTGGTTTGCCGTATTCTGCGAGATCCGCCATAAAAGCCCTTTTTCCTGAAGTTCTTCCCAAGAAAAAGCTCCATCTTTCATACTACTGTTTTCTGTCACCAAAAGCATCGCTTTTTGCGCTGTATGCCACGATACTTCCTCTAACACTGCTTTATCATGAGTGAAAAAACCATAATAAATACACATAAAAACAGCCATGAGAACTGTCATCATAATCAAGCTGGCCTCCACAGTAAAGCTTGCTTTTTCCCGAAATAAAAGCTTCTTTTTGATCAGAATAACAATCTTTTTCTTTTCCTGCTTCACAAAAACACCTCTTTCTCGTAAAGCTAACATTCGCAGTCCGGTTTTACTACTTGTTTATAAACGCAG